>Ga0316615_10001_pt1 | contig 263550 bp, 243 predicted proteins | sample Kosokonia_enrich_2_FD_207733 | JGI IMG/M metagenome (GOLD analysis project Ga0316615, IMG submission 207733) | Wetland soil microbial communities from Old Woman Creek delta, Ohio, United States - Kosokonia_enrich_dilutions | ecosystem: Environmental > Terrestrial > Soil > Wetlands | place: USA... | reverse complement strand
GAATTTTTTGGCGAAAATCAGTAGATCATAAAACTCTATGCCTGTCTCCTTTTCTGGGGATTCATCAGCCCTTCGGGGCCGCTGCTTACAGCGTTCAAATCTGCTCCCGGCAGATTTGTCGCTCACCCCAGTCACTTACTGAAGTAAGCTGCTGGGGATTACTGAGAGACATCCTGTCTCTCACCGGAGGCCAACCTTCGGTTGGGCAAATTCGTTCCCGACGAATTTGTCACTGCGTCGCCGCCTTCCTGCAACTCGAATTATTTAGGGTATAAGTGATGAAAGAGGAATTTTTATGTCTATCCCTGCACTTGGCCCGGGTATCTTCCGTTTAACGGATGAAGCGGTGATTGCTTCGGTAAAAAATGCCCTTGAACTGGGTTATCGCGTGATTGATACCGCACAGATGTATGGTAATGAAGAAGCCATTGGTAAAACGCTTGCTGAAAGTGGTGTGGCATGTGAAGAGTTGTTTATCACCACCAAGATCTGGACGGACAATCTGGGTGAAGCAAAGCTGATCCCGAGCCTGAAAGAGAGCCTGAGAAAACTGGGCACCGATTATGTTGATCTGACGCTGATCCACTGGCCGTCTCCTGGTGCAGAAGTACCGGTTGCAGTCTCTATGCAAGAGTTGATGAAGGCAAAAGCGCAGGGTCTGACCCATCAGATTGGCGTATCTAACCAGCAACCTACACTCACAAACAGCTAAACTGGATGCAGCAGACAAAGCGGCAATTGCCGGGCTGGATTGCAATGACCGCCTGGTTAGCCCGGAAGGGCTTGCGCCGAAATGGGATTAAGCGATGGAATAACGGGAGCCTGCGCTCCCGTTATTATTTCTCAACTGTCTGCGGTAAATGCTCGCTGACAAAATCGATAAAAGCGCGGATGCGGGTGCTCACTGCCCGGTCGCTGTAATAGACGGCACTGAACGGCATTTCCACCGGCAGACGCTTATCTGCCAGCAAATCAACCAGTTCCCCACTCGCCAGTTCTTTGTCGATCATATAGTCCGACAGGCTGGCAATGCCATTTCCGCTCAGGCACAAATGTTTCAGTGTTTCACCGCTGTTCGAAGCAATATCCGGTGTCACTTCATACAGTTGACCATCGGCAGCAGCAATGGGCCAGACGTTAAGCGAAACCGGTTCGGTAAAACCAAGGCAGATGTGATTGCTTAACTCTTCCACCGTTTCCGGTTTTCCGTGGCGGGCAATATATTCTGGCGAAGCGATAATTTTGCGATAGCTTTTAAACAGCGGACGGGCGCGCAGGCTGGAATCGGTCAATTTACCTACGCGGATCGCGACATCCACTTTACGTTCGATCAGGTTGATAAAAGTTTCACTGGATACCAGCGACAGTTTGATTTCCGGATAGCGTTCGCGAAACGGTTTTATCAACGGCATCAAAAAATGCAGCACCACGGGGGTGGCTGCGTCGATGCTTAACGTACCGCTGGGCGTGGATCTGGTCTCCATGATCTCGGTTTCTGCTGCTGTCATCTCCTGCAAGACGCTTTGTACGCGTCGAAAATAGCGCTCGCCTTCTTCAGTCAGGCTGAGCTGGCGCGTGGTGCGATTAAGCAAATTAACCCCAAGCTTATTTTCCAGCTTCTTGACAGCGCGGCTGATGGCCGAATTGGCTTGTCCCAGGCGTTCCGCTGCCCGGCTGAAGCTACCGCTTTCAACAACGGCAACAAAAATCGCGAGTTCTTCTGAAGTGGTTTTCATTATTGCCTCTGTAGCAACATTTCAACGATATTTTTCATTCATAAGGTATTTAACCATCTTGCCAGAGAGGAGGCTACGACGGGTATTCTTTAGTGATGTCGCTAAGTACTTACTCGCCAGAGCAGGGTGTTTTTCTGGTGATTGCACGTTGAAACTCGGTGTTAAAATCCCTATAACTGAATGACCACCCAAAGTAGGGGCGGACATCAAAGAGGTTTGAAGCCGAAAGTGCCAAAAAATACCTATGCCATGCGATATGTTGCTGGACAACCCGCGGAGCGAATTTTACCTCCGGGATCTTTCGCGAGTATTGGCAAGGCGCTACCCGCAGGCGTTCCGCTAAGCAGCGACGAAAAAATCCGTGTTCTGGTGTGGAATATTTTCAAGCAGCAACGCGCGGAGTGGCTGTCGGTACTGCAAAGTTTTGGTAAGGATGCGCATCTGGTTTTACTGCAGGAAGCGCAAACCACGCCGGAACTGGTCCGGTTTGCGACCACCAATTACCTTGCCGCTGATCAGGTTCCCGCCTTTGTTTTACCGCAACACCCTTCGGGAGTAATGACACTTTCCTCGGCACATCCGGTTTATTGCTGTCCGCTACGCGAACGTGAGCCGATCTTACGGCTGGCGAAATCAGCATTAGTAACGGTTTACCCGTTGCCTGATTTACGCAATCTGATGGTCGTGAATGTGCATGCGGTGAATTTCAGCCTTGGCGTGGACGTTTACAGCAAGCAATTACTGCCAATTGGCGATCAGATACTGCGCCATAACGGGCCGGTGATTATGGCTGGCGATTTTAACGCCTGGAGCCGTCCGCGCATAAATGCCCTGTACCGCTTCAGCCGGGATATGTCTCTGCGGCAGGTGCGCTTTACCGACGATAATCGCCGGCGTGCCTTTGGTCGACCGCTCGATTTTATCTTTTACCGCGGGTTAAACGTGGAGGAAGCTTCAGTTCTGGTGACCCGCGCGTCGGATCATAACCCACTGCTGGTGGAGTTTAGCCCAGGCAAAGCCGGGAAGTAACACGGCGGAAAGACAAAAAAAGCACCGTGAGGAACGGTGCTTTTTTATGAGATTAAATCAGGAATCCGGCGTGGCGCTGTTTTTCACAAAGAGCGTCAGTTGATCGCCAGGCTGCAAATTATCCGTATCGTTGTTCCAGCGCATCACATCCTGGATGTTAACTCCGTGACGTTTTGCGATACTCGACAGCGAATCACCTTTGCGCACGCGATAGGTAATGCTATCGCTGTTGCGGGCAAGTCGCTGCGCACTGCTGCCTGCGCCGACAGTCAGGTTCTGACCGATTTTCAGGTTTGCGCCGCGAAGGTTATTCCACTGCTGGAGATCCTTCGTGGTCACGCCGAGGCGTGAGGCAATCGCTGAAAGCGTGTCGCCTGAACGAACTTTGTAGCTGCGACTGGTCAGCGTGGTGTTATCCGCTACCAGGGTTGGCTGTACAGCGGCGATTTCGCCGGAGGCCAGAGATTCACGCAGTTGATCGACGTGTTTCTTCGGTACCATCACGTACTGCGGCCCAGCGGAACCGAGCGTGGAACTTTTAACGCCAGCGTTAAAGGTTTTCAGCTTGTTCACAGAGATGCCCGCCATTTCCGCCAGCTGAGCAACTTCAACCGGGCTGCTCAATCTGACTCGCGCCAGGGCGCGACTTTCGTCCGGCGTTGGCAAATTAACGCCATAACGCTTGCTGTTCTTGAGGATATCACTCAATGCCAGCATTTTCGGCACGTAAATTTTGGTTTCCTGCGGCAGTGAGAGCGACCAAAAATCAGTGGATTTACCCCGCGCTTTGTTCGCTTTTATCGCCTTCAGTACACGCCCTTCACCGCTGTTGTAGGCGGCTACGGTCAGTAACCAGTCGCCGTCGAACATACGATTCAGACGCTGCATCATGTCGAGTGCGGCTGTTGTAGACGCCACAATGTCACGACGCGCATCGTAATTACGTGTCTGTTTTAAACCATAATTTCGCCCAGTGCTCGGAATGATCTGCCAAATGCCTGCGGCATTGGCACCAGACGTCGCGTGTGGGTTAAAAGCGCTCTCCACTATGGGTAGTAGTACCAGTTCCATGGGCATGTTACGTTTTTTAACTTGCCCTGCTATCCAGTACATATACGGCTCTGCCCGTAAAGTTACATCGTGGAGATAGCTCTTATTACTTAAATACTTCAGTTTCTGTTCGCGAATCCGGGCATTTTCCGGTATTCCCATCTTTAGCTCGTCGCTAATGGCGGTCCACAAGTCACTGTTATCCTGGGCGGCGAATGTTCCATCGTCCATCCACCGCGCCTGACTAGTAAACTTCCATGCTTCCCCTTGACCAGCTGCAGAAAGGCTCTGTGCGTGCTGTTGGACCGTGCCGTCGTGCTTAGACGCCTGGCACCCCACGAGCAGGACAGAGGCGAATAATATCGCTTTTGCCTTCATGTGTGTGTCAATAGTAGTTGCTTAAAAGACGAGCGATAATAACGGGGCAGCTCAGAAAAGGCAACCCGGAAATATCAGAACTTATCTTTCTTTGCCCGTAACCATGCGAAACGCTCTTCAGGGTGTAGCAAATTTGTTTCTTTATTTATTACATCAATTAAATCAATATCTTCGGTTCGTAAAAATAAATTAATTCGACGCTCGTTTTTCAGAATTACGGGGAGTGTTTTTTGATTTTTTGCACGTAACTCCTTCACTTCTCGATAGTATTCGTTAAGTGCAGCATCCTCCGGCAGAATACTGATTGCAAACTTCATATTCCCTAACGTGTATTCATGTGCGCAACAAATGACCGTCTCATCCGGTAGAGCATTTATTTTACAAAACGATTGATACATCTGGGTTGCCGTACCTTCGAAAAGTCTGCCACATCCGCCGGAAAATAGCGTGTCACCGCAAAATAGATAAGGAAAGCTGAAGAAACAGATATGTCCTAAAGTGTGACCGGGCGTGGCGAATACAGAAAATTTATGTCCCAAAACAGAGATGACCTGGCCATCAGCGACAATGTGCGTAGCACCTTTATCTTGCGTCTCCGCGGGGCCATACACTACGACGTTGGGATACCGCTGGCGCAATTTTTCCACACCGCCAACATGGTCATTATGATGATGTGTTAAGAAGATGGCTTCCGGCTGCCACTGTTTCTCTTCAAGGGTTTGCAGCACCGGAGCGGCTTCGCCCGGATCGACAATCAGGCAACGTCCGTTATCATTGTTCAGTATCCAGATGTAGTTATCCTGGAAGGCGGGAATACTGTTAAGATTCATTAAATACCTCTCAAAGCGTAGCGGAAGGTGGTGATGAAACCGGCAAGGACTCCTCAGACATTTGTGGCACCAGTAAGCTGGAATGATTTACCCAAAGGCGCATATTATCGTGAGGCGCTGGAAGGAGAACTCAAACCGTGGTTTGCAAAAATGTATGGTTTTCATTTGCTTAAAGTCGGTAATCTCAGTGCAGAAATCAATGCCGAAAGTTGCGCTGTTTCCCATCAGGTGAATGTTTCCCTGGCTGGCAAGCCAATGCAGGTTCGTGCCGATCCGCTGTATTTGCCCTTTGCGGAAAAATCCGTTGATGCCTGCTTGCTGGCGCACACGCTTTCCTGGTGTACCGATCCGCACCGTTTATTGCAGGAAGTTGATCGTGTACTGATTGACGACGGCTGGTTGGTGATGAGCGGCTTTAATCCGATGAGCCTGCTCGGTCTGGCGAAGGCCGTACCGTTTGTCCGTCGCTCGCCAGCCGTCAAAAGCCGTATGTTTACTCTGATGCGCCAGTTCGACTGGTTATCACTGCTCAATTTCGAAGTGCTATATTATAGTTGTTTTCATGTGCTGCCATGGACGAAGCAAGGCGGTAAACTACTTAGCTCGCATTTACCTGCGCTGGGGTGCATGCAGTTGATCGTCGCTCGTAAACGTACCTTTCCGTTGACGCTCAACCCGATGAAGCAGAGCCGTAACAAAACCCAAGTGCGCCAGGCCGTTGGCGCAACGCGCCAGTCTTAAGCCTCTGGCTGATAACCAACATCTTCCAGTGTTGGGTTCATCGCCGCCGCTCGCGCCAGCTCATCACAGCGTTCGTTTTCCGGGTGCCCTGCATGGCCTTTGACCCATTCCCATTTGATTTGATGCTGGCTGAGCGCTGCATCCAGTCGCTGCCAGAGATCAACATTCTTCACAGGCTTTTTCTCTGCGGTTTTCCAGCCGCGCTTTTTCCAGTTGTGGATCCACTGGGTGATCCCCTGGCGCACGTACTGGCTGTCGGTGCTGAGCACAATTTCGCAATGCTCTTTTAATGCTTCCAGCGCCACGATAGCGGCCATCAATTCCATGCGGTTGTTGGTCGTAAGACGGTAGCCTGCGCTGAAGATTCTTTCATGCTGGCGATAGCGTAAAATAGCGCCGTAACCACCAGGACCTGGGTTACCGAGACAAGATCCGTCGGTGAAAATTTCTACCTGTTTAAGCATCTCTGGTAGACTTCCTTAGTTGAAAACGACAAGTCTGACATAAATGGCCGCTATGAGCACTGCAATTACACGACAGATCGTCCTCGATACCGAAACTACCGGTATGAACCAGATCGGCGCCCACTATGAAGGGCACAAAATTATTGAAATCGGCGCGGTGGAGGTCGTCAACCGGCGACTTACCGGCAATAACTATCATATCTACCTGAAGCCCGATCGGCTGGTCGATCCTGAAGCGTTTGGTGTTCACGGTATTGCCGATGAATTCCTGCTGGATAAACCCACGTTCGCCGATATCACCGATGAATTTATCGATTATATTCGCGGCGCAGAGCTGGTGATCCATAACGCATCGTTTGATATCGGCTTTATGGATTATGAGTTCGGCAAGCTGAATCGCGGGATCCCTAAGACCGATACGTTCTGTAAGGTCACCGATAGTCTGGCGCTGGCGCGTAAAATGTTTCCGGGCAAGCGCAACAGCCTCGACGCGCTCTGTTCTCGTTATGAAATCGACAACAGTAAACGTACGCTGCACGGGGCGTTACTTGATGCCCAGATCCTCGCTGATGTGTATCTGATGATGACCGGCGGCCAGACATCGATGAAATTTTCGATGGAAGGCGAGGGGCAGGCTCAGGCAGGAGAAGTGGGGATCCAACGAGTTGTCCGCGCTGCCAGTAAGCTGCGCGTTGTTTTAGCCAGTGATGAAGAGCTGGCAGCCCATGAATCACGCCTGGATTTGGTGCAGAAAAAGGGCGGAAGCTGCTTGTGGCGCGGCTAAATTAGGCACTTATACGTGAATATTTGCTGCATGGGTGATTTTTGCAGCAAATGATTAAAAACAGAAGAAAAAGCGTTGACGGCACCTGGCGCAATACGTAATATGCGCCTCGTTCCCCTGACGGGAACACAGCGGAGCGGTAGTTCAGTCGGTTAGAATACCTGCCTGTCACGCAGGGGGTCGCGGGTTCGAGTCCCGTCCGTTCCGCCAATATTCAGGCCTATGTTATTGATTAACATAGGCCTTTTTGTTTTTTCCGGTATACCATTCAGTGTGCCATTACCGTGTGGCTTGTGCTGGTGGGGCTGAGAAGACATTGGACGGGGTATTCCTCTTGCAGCCAGTTCCTCCGGGTAGTGTCTGGCGATGATGTCATTCAGCTTATCAATCAGTTTAGCAAGTTCAATACCGTCGATAGCCACGCTAATTCGGTCCATATTGAGAGCCCGGACATTGGCGGTATCTGCTTCGGTCAGGAATAAATTCATGAATGTCGCCCCTGAGCCGTGTTCCCCGCTATGAGATGAGTGATCCTTTTATATCCAGTGCGTTGTATCAGTCCTGTTCTTCGGCCCGCGCTACAGCGGCTATAACGTGTTCAAACTGAATGATAAGTTTCAGTATGCGCTGGTCAGAGGCCCGAACCTCGACTACCTGTGGATCTTGTCGTGCACGCCAGATATTCCGGACGCGGTGAAGCAGGATTACCTGAACACCGCGCGCAGTCCGGGCTTTCGGGGTGATCCACTGGTGTGGGTAAAGCACTAACCCCTACTGATATGAAAACGTAATGCTCGCCAGCGCGTTAGCCGAGCCGGGAACCAGTTCTCCGGTTCGGATGTACCGCGCCTGGAACGGCAGTGATAGGGTTTGTGCCGCGGTGGTGCTCTGGATAAAGAACTGATTGGTCGTGCCCGCTGCCGAGCTGTCAGGCCCCATCATCAGCGGGCCGGTGCCGTTGTAAAAAAACTGTACCCCAACGCCGGAAGCGGTGGAATCGCCGGTCAGCGTCACCACCGACGACGTGTTCGATGGCGTGGTCTGATCGGACATCACCGCGTTAACCGCTACGTTCGCGTCGCAGGTCAGGCTGACGTTAAACGAACCTGATGGTGATGTGCTGCCAACGGTGGACAACGTGCGGATATCCATCGTGCCCAGATCGACATTCGCGCTTTTGGTACCCACAATGCAGCCGCTCGCCGTGACCGTGATGGTGGTCGGGCTGATAATCACCTGTGCCGTTTTGACCTCGTTGTTGTAGGCGGTCAACACAGCGGCGTTAATGGTCGGAATTTGATAGACGCCGGATTTCAGGGCCGTGCCGGTCTTAATAAACGTCACTTTTGCCATCCAGCCTAACTGGTATGTAGTAGTTGTTGTACCCGGCGCTGGATACGTTTGCGTCATCCCCGTTTGCAGGGGGATATACTGGGTGCTGTTGGTATCTTTCAGCCCAATAATATACCCCACGCCGGGCACGCCGGTTTCAAAAATGGTGTAGTTGATGCCGTCGACGGTAACCGTCATCCCGCTGGAGACCGCGCTGCTGCTTGGCTGCATCGTGCTTTTGTTACAGGTAAAAATGACCCCGCACCAGAACACCTCCAGCACATTGGCTGTGGCGCTCCAGGTCGAGCCGATAATATTGCCCGGCACCACCGAGTCTGCTGGCCCATTGTACTTCATCGGCTGGGGAGAGAGCGTAATATCCGATTTCCACTCCAGCGCCTGTACGCTGACACAGAATAGCAATCCACTGATAAAAAAGAATAAACGCATTATTGATACTCCGTTGTCCATGTCGCTAAGGCTGACACATCGCCAGTGCTCATTGGCGCACCGGTGGCGACAAGCTGTGCATAAAAGGTCATCTGAACGCTATCATTACCCGCCATTCCCAGCGCGGCGGTTTGCGTGTTCAGGGGGATTGGCACGTTGTCTTTATCGAGAATTTGCACCGCCACGCCGGTTGCGCCGCCGTCGGCAATTTTTACCAGCTGTGGGTTGTTGTCATCCGGGATACCGCTGAAGCGGATTTTTACGCCAGCAAAGGTCGGCCCGCACGCTTCGAGCCTGAGCGTGAAAGGCGTTTTGATATTGCTGACGTCCCCGGAACGACGAAATTGTTTAATACCAATGGTTCCCAGCGGCACGTTCTGCTCTTTAGAGTCCGCCGCGACAACGCAGGTGTTGCCGATCAAATTACCGGTGACGGAAACCAGCACGTCATAGCCGCGCACGGGGAGAGTGAAAACCAGCAGCAGGGCGATGCTGGTCATCCGAAGCGTTACTGACATACCACCTCCTGTGAATAAAGGCCTGTTCGGGCGTTATAACTCTGCTTGTTTAACGCATAGTTAATGGTGCAGCGTTGGTCGCTGTTGCGCCCCCACACTGCGCTTAGATTGCCCTTCGCAGACAAGCCGGACAGATACAGACTGCCGCCATCGCCGACGATGCCGCTGGTTTTGTCATCATTCAGTGAGACCAGCGTGCCGAAGGGGAGCACATCGTTGCCGTGACGTACGATAAACATCGCTTTTTCCCCCTGTCGTGTAGCAATGGTGGCGCGAACCAGAGCGCCGTCGGTTGGCGTTTTGTTGACGATGGCATTCTCTAGCTCGACGTTGTTGCCCGCAGTCGTGACATCCAGCGCGACCTGATTCACGCGGTACGGCGTGGCGTACGGGATCACCGCGTAGCCCCGTCTGTCGGTTTTAATGCCCTTTTGATTAAGCACGGCAACGTTGCTGGCTCCCGGAGCTTTCACCAGAATGTTGGTATTGCCGAGCGGTTGGCTCAGCGTCAAACCATCTTCATGCAGCACCGCGCCACCGTTTACCCCGTAGCTGAGGTTGCGGGAATCGCGGGTGTAGCTGTAGCCGAGGTTATAATCCCCGCGAGCGCCTTCGTACTGCAGGGTGGCATCACCGCCGTACCGTTGCTGCTTGCTGTAACGCTGGTTTACGCTATAAAACAGGTTTTCCTGGCCCGGTAGATAACCGCTCACGCCGGTACTGGCAGTGGTGCCGGTTGAATCCGCATGGGTAGTGGTAAAGCGAGCACGGGTCGACAGTGTCGGGTTGCCCAGCGGTACCGAAAAGGACATCGCCAGAACGTTGTCTTTCTTGTCGTCATACAGGCTGGCGCTACGCTGGACACTGACGCCAAGCGACACATTACGAAACGTGGTGTTCCACGCAAACTGCAGGCTTTGCGTGGTTTTCGACGTGTTCCAGTAGGTTTGCTGATCCCACGACAATGACAGTGAGCCGTATTGCCCCATCGGCTGCGACAGCAACAGTTGGTTTTTTGCTTTACGCGACATTTGCAGGTTATACACCGTGTCGTACTGGGTGGTGATGGTGCCATCATCCTCCACGATCTGCTTTGGTGACCCACCCGCCATGCCTTTGTACGTGGTATCGCTGAGGGTATAAAACCCTTTCGTTGAGTAGCGCAGCGAGAAGAAATTGACCCGCGTGCCGATATCGTTCAGCAGTTTACTGTACCTCAGGCGCACGGAATCGCCGGTGTAGTGCCGATCATCCGCCAACTGGCTCCTGGCGTGGGTCAGATCGATGGAGTATGCGCCAAAGTGGCCAAGGTTCTGCCCGATACCAAAGGCCAGGCCGTTATAGCGATCGGCAAACTGTACCCCGCCGTAAAACGTGAGGCCATATCGCCAGCCGTAGAACAGCTCACCCTGCGCGAAAGACGGCGTATCCTGATTGCCCGTCGGACGATATTTCCCCGCCCCAAGAGCATATTTCACCTGCCCGTTACGCACCAGGTTTGGCACGCTGGCAAAGGGAAGGGTGTATTGCGTCTGACGGCCGTCGTTCTCCTGAATGGTGACCGCGAGATCGCCGCCGGAGGAGGTCGGGTAGAGATCTTTCAGCACAAACGCCCCCGGTGGAACAGTGGTTTGATAGATGATGTTGCCGTTCTGGCGAACCGTCACGGTGGCGTTGCTGCGTGCGATGCCGCGGACTTCCGGCGCATAGCCGCTCAGGCTGGCTGGCAGCATATTGTCATCGGTTTTCAGGGCAATGCCACGCAGGCCCACAGAGTCAAACACCTGCGAAGAGGTATAGGTTTCACCGGTGTACACCTGGGCGTTCAGGACGGGAATATCCCGCTGCAGCCAGGTCTGTACATGGGTAAGCTCGTTATTGTCTTTGGTCCACGTGGTGAAATCACGTAACCGCCACGCGCCGAGATTGACGCCGCTGTTCAGGCTTGCAAACAACTGCCGATCTCGTGTGCGCGTCTTGCCCTGATATTCATTGTTAGAGCCATTCACCACGTAATTCAGCCACGCGGCAGGAATCCCCGCCTCCCAGCTTTCCGGGCTGACATACCCACGCGGCAAATTACGCATCGCGCTCTGCGGTACGGTGACGCTGAGGGTGAGCGTCTGCTGGTCAAAATCAAACCGGGTATCGGCAAACGCCTGTGTCAGGAAAATGCAGCGCTGCGCGAGCGGCAGTGCGCCGCCCCTGGCCTGCTGACTGTCGATGCCCAGCGCGGCGATTTGTTCAGGCGTGAAGCAAGGCAGGGCTTCTCCTGCGGTGTTTTCAGCGACGCGGAACGTGACATTGCCTGTGAACGCATAGTTGTTATTGATATACACGTTGAGATTGTAATCACCCGGCGGCAATGCGCTCCCGGCGTTGACCCAGGCGAGATCGGCGCTGTTGGCGCCCTCGCCGTTGAGGAACGCGGGGTTAAATTGCAGCTCGCTTTCAGCAGCAACGGCTTGCCGAATCACCAGGGATAGCACCGTGGCACACAGGATTTTTCTTTTCACGTGGTCACGCCTCACTGTTGTTATTATTGGGACAACGACGCGCGGGTAGTGGGCGTCCATGCTCCGTAATCGTTAATGGTCTGATAGCTCACACTGCTTGCGCGGCTGAAGGTTTCGGCCAACGTCACGCTGGATTTCGGCGGTACCATCACCGGCTGTACCGGCACACCATCGATTTTCAGGTTGATGGTGGTGAGGTAGTACGGTGTAGGGTTGGAGAGAGTGACCTTTCCGGCGCGATACGAACCGACAAGGCTTTTCCATGCCTCCCCTGCGCCTTTCCCGAGGCTGTCCGGGCGATAAAAGACCTTGATGCGGTTAGCAGAAGCAAACTGCAGTGAATTCCCGGAACCGCTTTTAACTTGCTGTGGGATGGCTTTGACTGTCATCCAGTAGAGCGTTTCCCGATCCTCTGGCAGGGCCTTACCGTTAAACATGATTTTCACCACGCTTTCGCTGGCGGGTTTCATGACGTACAGCGGCGGCGTAATGACGAAGTCATTGGTACGTTCCCCTTTTTCATTTTCCATCCATGACTGGATCAGGAACGTGGCATCAGGATGCGTGTTCCTTACCTGCAACATGGACTGAGTGGTGGCGCTGGAGTAAACCATCCGCGTTGCGCCCAGCCCCACGCCGCCAGCCCAGACGGCGGTTGAGCAGAATGTGGCAGCCAGACAAATCCATGTGATTACGCGCATAGTGGGTCTCCTCAATGCAGAGCCAAGCCCGGCCAGCAGGCCGGGCCTGAAGATTACGAATAGGTAACGGTGTAGGTCGCGACGGCGCTGGCATCCCCCGCCGTGGCTTTGCCTTTCGGCGAATAGTATTTCGCGCTGAAGTTCAGGGTGTTGGCGCCCTTACGCAAAGGGATAGCGGCGGCAGATTCGCCCAGCTTAACCACGTTGCCCTGCTCGTCGTACAGACGGATAGCGACGTTTTGCGCCGAGCTTGCACTGCCGTTTGACCCGACTGCCAGGCTATTGGCATCGGCGGTGTCCGGCGTACCGGTGAAGGTGACGGCCACGGTTGTCGCGGCAATCGGGTTTTCCTCTGTTGAGGCCGAGGTATCGGTGATTTCGCAATCTTCCAGAGTGATTGCAAACGCTTTTGCGGTGCTGGCTTCACTGCCTGCGGCAGCCAGTACTGCGGTGCGCACTTCACCCATATCGACATCAATGTTGGCGCTGCCTGCACTGATAGCACATGCCGAGGTTACTACTTTGCCGTTGAAGTTAACCGTGCCACCGCTGGTCGTCGCAGCCAGTGCCGCTCCTGCTGGCAGTACTGTCGCAATGGCTACGGCAAGCAGAGTTTTCGTTTTGAATTGAGTTTTCATTGTGCTGATTCCATATTGTTGTTATGTCGAGATTTGCCCTGAAAACAGCAGCTCTGACTGGTTAAAAAGACCAGCAAATCTGTCTTGTTTCTGAGCCCTAGTTTTCTTATCGCTGAGCTTTTTAACGCGCTGACACGACGGTAAGAAAGCTGCTCTGTTTCGGCGATGTAACGCATATCCAGACCCTTTCGTAGGTCTTTCAATACCCTCCATTCACCCGGCGTCAGCGATAACGCCGTGGGTTTCTTTTTCGGGCGATAACGACTATCGATCATTTTTAATAAGCTGGTTCGCCAGTGATAAATGGGCTCCTGCAGTGAGATATAGGCATCTATATCACCGTGTATCCACAGCCAGGAATTTGCCGGCGCAGAGTACACGCAAATAAGTACATCGGGGTGCCGGGTTTTGATATTTTTTATATATTTCAGGAAATCAAAACCTGCATGGTGCTTTTCCATGCCAGATAAAAAAAATACATCTACGGGTGTTGTCGAAAACATTGTGTCCATTAGCGAATAGTCATCACTTGATGCTTTTATATACATTTCAGGAACGGTTTTTTTTAATACTGCGCTGATCCCTTGGCGTGCAAAGTGATCACCACCCAACAGTGCGGTTGTTAAATGACGTTTGTTTTTTTGTTTGTTTAGCATATTATCCCCTCGATTTATAATTGTAATGAGGCAAGCCTTTCTGGCAGAACGATGCCTGTATTTTAGAAGCAATTAAACATCGTATGGTGTGGACTAATATACTGATAGAGTGAAATAAGTAATCTGAATTAATATCAGTTTGTATTAAGTTATCTATACTTATCTGCTGCCACTTGTTTTCCTGTGAATAATCATACAGACACATTTTTAATGTAAAATTGGCTTTAATAAATGTTTTGTAAGGGGACTGTATAGTGATGTCATGATGAGGGCTTTTTATTTACCAAGGATAACAATTTCACTCTAAAATCGTTAATTAAATAGTGGTTTTTTACGAGTGGTTATTCTGTAACTCATTGTTATTATTGTTGTTATATACATTTAGTAGAAAAATGAATTAAAGATTCTGAATGATTAGGACATGAATGACTAAAGCGTTCAATTCTATATTTTGTCAATTTTGTCAGTGTCAAGTCTGGAGAATAGGATGCTGCATGATTCATTCTTACCGTCTCTCCAGCCCCTCTTAAGGACTAAAGAGGAAGTTAAGAAAGTTTCAGATGAGTAAAATTAAGAGAAAATAAAAATAAGATTTTTCGCTAAGTGCGCGGATATACAGCTGCAGATTTATCCGTCACATTAATCCTTATGCAAGCTGAAGGAACGCAGGTTAACAAAGGAAAAAGAAAGGAAATCTGTGCGCTAACAGCGTTAACGGGAGGTTTTAGACAATCTTATGCATAAGTATTATATAATTAATGGTGTTGTCGAGTTTCATCCTGCGACCAGCACATTATGCGATCTTAATAATCCTGACTTGGTGGTGGTATTAAACTCTCCGGCCGGACGCTGTTTATTGTTATTAATTGAAAGAGCCGGAAGTATTGTCACCCAACAGGAATGTATGGACATTGTCTGGCAGAGTCGTGGAATGATGGTTTCGCCTAATACCTTTTACCAGAATATTTCTATTTTACGTAAAGGTTTGAAAAAAATAGGTTTTGAAACTGACCCAATAGTCACTATTCCCCGTATTGGTCTGACGCTGGCAAGCGACACGCAAATCGTCATTAAAGAGGCGCAGCCGCAATCTGTCGAGCAAGAAGTACCGATTTGTAAAATTCACGAAGAGGATATTGGGCCGCAGCCAGCTGCTCCAGCTGCGAAACGTCGCTTATGGCTTCCGGGAATTCTGATGGCGCTAATGATATTTGTTGGCGTGAGTGCCTTTAGCCATAATTTACGGCATGACAACTATTTTGTGGACGGTTATCGCTTCACTATGATGATGGGAGAGTGTCGGCTCTATTTTGCCCACGATATTGAGACGCAACGCGGTCTGGATAAAGCGCTGGCCTATGCCGCGCCATTTAAGGAGCAGTGCGGCAGCTATCCTTGGGTCTACGTTAGTAGGTATAGCATGTTATCACGTGCTTCGGTGATCCGCTGTGACAGGGCAATGACGGAGCCAAACCATTGTATGTCAGATTATTTTATTGAGGAACGCGAATATGGCTCACTACCGTAAAATGCTTTTTGCGCTCTGTTTTTCTCTGCTGATGGTGGCTGTAGTGGTTGGATATTATCTCTGGCATCGTCATTATATCCAGCCTTTTTTATGCAAGGTAAGTTTTATTCAACATCATTCTGATGAGACGCTATACCTGTGGCTAAATTATACCGTGGACGGTAACAATGGTATCCTCAGTATGAACGGCCGGGTGAAGAGTGATCCGACGAAGACTCTTGACCGTAAAATATTCTTTCAGGTGGAGCGTAAAGATCGCATCTATCACCTGAAATCGGTTCGCAATATGAAATTTCCGGATGATAACGTCAGCGACAGTTGGCTGGAGAAGTATGAACCCTTATTTTTCATCTACTCTAACGAAAGCATATATATACGAATTAAGAAACAAGATAATCATAATTATTTATTCATTTTTGGAACATTACCGACCTATGTATGCCATGCCTCAAAAACGGAGAGATGAAGGAGAGCAGCTTTATTGTTTTGTGGCCGTCATTTATAATCATTTAAACGAAAAGAAATATTCTAGAGAAAGATAATAGCAACAAATGTTGCAATAATGTAATTACTATTTTGGCAAGATGATGAAAAATTTAATTGAAGACTCATGCAGGCTCGCGTCTGCACAAAACAAAACCCTACACATAGGTTTATTCCTGTGGCCCCATTTTTCTTTATTAGCGTTATCAGGGCTAATGGAAGCGTTACGTACTGCGTCCAGTGTGCAAAAATGTAGTCAGGAAATAGCGTTTAAACTCAGTCTGATAAGCGTGAACCCTGACTTACCCATTACCAGCAGTGCTGGTATTAGTGTGCAACCTGAGGTCGCTTACGCAACACCCGGCACCTTCGACTATATTGCCGTCATCGGTGGAAGCCTGGAGTATCTTGAGCAGGGATATAGTGGCGACCGAATGTTTCTTGCAGAAGCCCATCACAACAACATTCCGTTGATAGGTATTGGCTCTGGCAGCTTTATCCTTGCAGAAGAAGGGTTACTCAATGAGCGACGTGCCTCGATTCATCCTGATCACCATGATGTCTTCACACAACGGTTTCCGCAGGTTTATGCCGAGCAGGGGCTCGATTTTATAGATGAAGGTGATGTGCTGACCTGCCCTGGCGGGATCTCGACGCTCACGCTGGCCACGGCCCTTATCCGTTCCCATGCGGGGGATGATATTGCTGCCACTACTTCCCGGCGTTTGTCACTCTCACCGCACGTTGCCGCTACCCCGCGACCTGCCAATATTGCCCTTATTTCTGACTCGCGGCTTCGCAGGGCGGTAATGATCATAGAACAGTACCTTACGCACCCACTCAGCACCGCCGGGTTGGCTCAGACCGTTAAGCTAAGTGAGCGTCAGCTTAATCGTCTATTTCATGCCGAGTTTGGCAAAACGGCACGTGAATTTATCCGCAGTGCCAGACTGCGTTACGCCTGCTGGTTGTTGAAAAACTCGCAGCAAAGCGTCACGGACATTGCGCGGCGGATGGGTTTTAGCGACTGTGCCCATTTTATCCGTCATTTCCAAATTGAGTACGGTTGTACCCCTGGGGTATGGCGCATGCCGTAGAGCTAATGCTCCGATTTCGTGCTTTCTTCGTCGGGTTGTCAAAGCTCACTAGAATTGTCTAATCAGCGGCTCTTTAGAAATGTCCATATGTTAAAAAGGCCGCTGAGAGAATCTCTCCCACAGCGACAGCTTTAGCATAACAGCATTAAGCCGCTACATTAACCGACTGAAAAACTAATAGTATTTTACTGAAGCAGGTAGTACTGCTCTTTCGGACCAGTCTGGTCGTTCGCCAGCCATGATGGTACGTTGTTGAGTTGGGGTAACGGACTGGGTGATATCCGGCATGGTTTTATAAACCCTCTCATTCGGTGGCGCGATTACGAAAGACTCACAACCGGAAAGCATAATAACCGCCAAAAATGCAGGTAATATTTTCAAAACTTTCCCCTTCCATTAGGATAAGAAAATGACACGATCGCTTTGAAACTAAGCGGGCAGTATACCACTGGCGTTCAACGCGTCAGGCGAAGCTGTTGTAAATTGCCATCAAGTTGCAGATCGGTTTGCAGACGCGCCACATCCCGGCAGGTAAATGCCATCGACCGATGTGTTTCTAGTTTCTGCCGCCACTTTTCCGGTACTGTTTCCAGGTTTTCGTATAGCGCCTCCAGAGTTGGAAACGTGCTCAGCAACTGTGTTGCGCTTTTCGGACCTATACCCGCCACGCCCGGTACTTTCGAACTGCTAATCCCCGCCAGCCCCCAATAATCCGGTAATTGCTCTGGCGTAACCCCATATTCCTGAGCAATAAAGGGTGCATCCAGCCAGCGTTTCTGAAAGTAATCGCGAATGCGGATGGTCGGGGAGAGCAACTGGCAGTAGCCTTTGTCGGTTGAGACGATCGTCGCTTGTTGCCCGGCCTGCGCCATTTTCACCGCCAGCGTCGCAGCAAGATCGTCGGCTTCGTTGCCAGGCGTTGCCCAACAGCGGAGCCCGCGTTGTTCGAACGCTGCGCGCAGTAATGGCATCTCCGTCTGTAAGGTCTCCGGCATGGGAGGGCGGCCCGCTTTGTAATCCGGCAGCAACTGATGGCGCCAGCCCTGGCTACGGGCCTCATCATCAAAAACCGCGACGGCATGGGTTGGCTGACTATGGATAATCAACTGCTCCAGCGCATGCAGGCAGGTACCCACACAGGGTGAACCTTGCACCGCATGGATACGGCGAATCAGATTGAGTGCGTCAACAATAAGCAGATGAGCCACAGATACCCTCCTTGAAATCATCCTCTAAGGGTATCATCGCCCGCCTGGCGAGGCTATAAAGCAGGGAATAATCAGGAAGATGCCTCGCAGAACAAGGCATCTGATGCGGAATTAGTTACAAGAAACGATCTTCATCGCCAGCCCGCCGCGAGAAGTTTCACGGTATTTGGCGTTCATATCTTTTCCGGTTTCATACATTGTTTCGATAACTTTATCGAGGCAAACGCGCGGTTCACTGGTGCGCCGCAGCGCCATTCGCGCCGCATTGACCGCTTTCACCGAAGCAATCGCGTTACGCTCAATACAGGGCACCTGCACCTGGCCAGCTACCGGGTCACAGGTCAGACCGAGGTTGTGCTCCATACCGATTTCCGCCGCGATGCAGACTTGCGCCGGGCTGCCGCCCAGCAACTCTGCCAGCCCGGCCGCTGCCATGGAGCAGGCGACGCCGACTTCCCCCTGGCAGCCCACTTCCGCGCCGGAAATGGAGGCATTCATCTTATACAGCGAGCCGATGGCGCTGGCGACCAGTAAATAACGCGCCAGTGAATTGGCGTTAACCTGGCGGATAAAGCGATCGTAATACGCCAGTACCGCCGGCACGATCCCGCACGCGCCGTTTGTCGGTGCCGTCACCACGCGCCCACCGGCAGCGTTCTCTTCGTTCACCGCCAGCGCGAACATATTGATCCAGTCAACCACGGCCATCGGGTCGGTGTTGGTTTTGTCACTGCTGACCAGCATACGGCGCAACGCAGCAGCACGGCGCGGAACGCGCAGTTTGCCAGGTAATACCCCTTCCGTTGCGATACCGCGCTCTATTCCGCCCTGCATCACTTCCCATACGCGGGCGAGATGCTGTTCCAGCTCGGCTTTGCTGTGCAGCGCCAGCTCGTTTTTCATCATCAACCCGGAGAGCGATAAACCGGTCTCCTGACAATGGCGCTGTAAATCGGCAGCGGTTCGGTAAGGGTAGGGCACCTCTACCGGCGCACTGGCAGGCTGGCCAAAGTGTTCTTCGTCAACGATAAACCCGCCGCCGATGGAGTAATAGGTCTGGCTGTAGAGCACCTGTTCGCCCGCCAGCGCAGTAATACGCATGCCATTTTCGTGCAGCGAGAGGTTATCCGCATGGAAATTCATGCATTGATCGACCGGAAACTCCACTTCATGCGCTTCGTTGGCCAGCAGCAGGCGACCATGGGTATTAACATCCTGAATAAAACCCGGAATGGCATCAATATTGACGCTATCCGGCAAATTCCCCGCAAGGCCCATAATAATTGCGATATCAGTATGGTGCCCTTTACCGGTCAGGGAGAGAGAGCCGTAAACATCTACCACAACACGAGTTACGTCGTGCAAAATGCCACGGGCAATCAGATCGTCTGTGAACTGTTTACCGGCTTTCATCGGACCAACGGTGTGCGAGCTGGACGGCCCGATACCGATTTTAAAAATATCGAATACGCTGATCATGACGCATTATCCATTGCTATAGGGGATGCGCCGCCCGACAGGACGGCGCGAAAAGATTAGCTGAACAGGGAGAAGAAGATCGCGGAGATGGCGATGAGACCCATAATCACTACGAAGATGTTGCTGATAGCGCCGCTGTATTTGCGCATCGCCGGTACTTTCGCGATGGCATACATCGGCATCAGGAACAGGATCATCGCAATGATTGGTCCGCCCAGGGTTTCGATCATGCCCAGAATGCTTGGGTTCCAGGTGGCAACGGCCCAGGTGGTCAACAGCATAAACAGTGCAGTAATTTTGTTCAGCTTGTTGATTTCGATGGATTTACCTTTGCCGCGCAGGGACTTAATCACCATACCGTTAAAACCTTCACGCGCGCCCAGATAATGGCCGAGGAACGATTTGGTGATGGCGATCATCGCAATGATAGGAGCCATCCAGGCAATAACCGGCGCATTAAAGTGGTTCGCCAGATAAGAGAGAATGGAGATGTTCTGTTCTTTCGCCGAGGCCAGATCGGCAGGTGCCAGGCTCAGCACACAGCTAAACACAAAGAACATAACCGTCATCACCATCATGATGTGAGCGAAGGCCAGAATGCGGGAGCATTTGCGCTCGGCTTCTGCGCCGTACTCTTCACGCTTGGCAACGGCAAAAGAGGAGATGATCGGCGAGTGGTTAAACGAGAACACCATGACAGGGATTGCCAGCCACAGTGTCATCCACAGGCCATTACCAGTGGCGGAAGCGCTGCTCAGCGACAAGGTTTCCAGCACGGCGCCGTTCCACTGTGGAATCAGGTACACCGCCAGCACCATCAGTGCGATAACGAACGGGAATACCAGGATGCTCATCGCTTTCACAATCATCTGCTCACCGAAGCGCACGATGGTCATCATACCTACGATAAGGATCAGCGACAGAATCGCGCGCGGCGGCGGGGTCATTCCCAACTGGTGGGTCATAAAGCTGTCCACGGTGTTGGTGATCGCCACACTATAAACCAGCAGGATCGGATAAATCGCGAAGAAATAAAGCAGGGTAATCAACTTACCTGCGCCGATACCGAAGTGCTCTTCGACCACTTCAGTAATATCTTCTCCCGGGTTTTTACCGGACAACACAAAGCGGGTCAGGCCCCGGTGGGCGAAGTAGGTCATCGGAAAAGCAAGAATTGCCATGATGATGAGCGGGATCAGGCCGCCGACACCGGCGTTAATCGGCAGAAACAGAACGCCTGCGCCGATAGCAGTGCCGTAAAGGCCCAGCATCCACATGGTGTCGGTTTTGCGCCATGAACTGCGTGTTTCTACTACAGAGGTTCTCGCGCCAGTCTGAATGGTTTCCATTTATACATCTCCTAGGGAAGCAAAATACTGCCGTTGCAGACAAATCAAGTGTCGGGAGCGTCAGTGTCAGTATTTAAGTCGGTTAATTACAGGTTTTTTATAATTTCTTCCTGTGACTATTTGCGGCGGAAAGATACAGATAAGTTATGACAACATCAGTGACGCGGATCTCAAATGCGATAATCCACTTTTTATGTGAATATATTTAGACCATTTATCTGGCTAATTATTAGCATATGAAATTTATGGGTGAAAAGGCCAGTATTCGCCAGATATGCGATCGAATTCCGGACGGCGGAATATGATAAAAGCACTGCAAAACAACGTTTTTGCAGTTATTTATCGATATTAAAAGCGGCTATAATGCATGAATTGCTGGTCAGCAAACAATCGGTTAAACGCAATGTATAAGGGCGGATTATGATTCCGCCCTGGAAAGGTCAATCAGGTACAAATTTCGTAGCAGGGAATGTAAGCGGAACCGGGGAGTTTCATACGGTGCTGGGCAACAAAACCCTGCAACAGATCGTCCATCCGGCGCATCATGTTGCTATCGCCGTGAATTTTATAGGGGCCAAACGCTTCAATCGCGCGGATACCGGGCTCTTTCACGTTGCCTGCCACAATACCCGAGAAGGCCCGGCGCAGATCCGCCGCCAGCACTTCTACCGGTTGATCAGGGTAAAGTTTCAGGTTCGCCATATTTTTATGGCTCGGTTCGAACGGTACTTGTAGATCCGGCGCAATGCGAATGGACCAGTTGAAACTGTAGGCATCCCCGGTATCGCGACGGTTCTCTTTCACCAGCGGCATGGCTTTTTTCATCTGGCGCGCCACTTCAGCCGCATCATTAATTATGATGGTGTAGTAGCGGCGCGCGGCTTCGCCCAGCGTATTGACAATAAATTCGTCCAGAACGCGGAAGTAGTCCGCACTCTCTTTTGGCCCGGTGAGGATCAGCGGTAGCACCTGATTTTTGTTCGCCGGATTCATCAGGATCCCCAGCAGATAGAGCAGCTCTTCCGCAGTGCCGACGCCACCAGGAAAGATGATGATTCCGTGCGCGATGCGGACAAAAGCTTCAAGCCGTTTTTCAATATCCGGCATGATGATCAACTCATTGACAAGCGGGTTCGGCGGCTCAGCGGCAATAATGGATGGCTCGGTCATGCCGATAAAACGTCCATCCTTATAGCGTTGCTGCGCATGGCCAACAGCGGCGCCTTTCATCGGTGCTTCCATAGCGCCCGGCCCGCAGCCGGTGCAGATATTCAGCTCGCGCAGACCCAACTGTGTACCCACTCGGCGGGCGTAAAGGTATTCGGTTTCGTTGATCGAGTGGCCGCCCCAGCAAACCACCATATTTGGCGCTTCGCTTACGTGCAGGGCGCGCGCGTTGCGCAAAATGGAGAAGACCAGGTTAGTAATATGGGTAGAGCTTTCCAGATTTAAATGCTGGAAACGCCCGGCATTATAAATTTGCCCACTGACAAAGAGGATATCGCGCAGGACCGCGAACAGGTTGGCCTGCAGCGAGCGGATGATCCGCCCGTCGACAAAGGCCTCTTCCGGCGGGTTGATCAGTTCCAGCTTCACGCCGCGTTCACGGCGCAACACATTAATATCAAAACCAACATTGCGGGAAAGCAGCTCTTTGCTGCTGTCCGTCTGGCTCCCTGAGTTCAGTACAGCGAGCGAGCAGTTGCGAAACAATTGATAAATGTCGCTGCTGGCCGTGCGTTTAAGCATATCGACTTCCAACTGCGACAGCATATCCATTGAGCCAAGCGGGCTAATATGTGTAATCAAGTGAACTCCTTACGAGACGGAATTTATCTTCCTGATGACTACAATAGCCCTGGCTTATGACGTTTAACAACCCGGCAGGAAATGTTTTACTGACGTGCCAGACGCCCGGTGGCGGGAATGAAATCGGTATTGGTACGCCACGGATTGATATCCAGCCCGCCACGACGCGTGTAGCGTGCGTAAACGCTCAGTTTTTCCGGCTGGCAGAAGCGCTGAAGGTCGGTAAAAATGCGCTCAACGCACTGTTCGTGAAACTCGTTGTGATGTCGGAAAGAGACCAGATAGCGCAGCAGCTTCTCGCGATCGATCTTTGGCCCCCGGTACTGGATCTGCACTGAACCCCAGTCCGGCTGGTGAGTAATCAGGCAGTTTGATTTTAGCAGATGGCTGACCAGCGTCTCTTCAACAACTTTGCCGCTGGCGGCACCTGTCAGCCACGCAGCATCAAAGGCGTAACTCTCGATTTCAATATCCTGCTCGTCAATACAGGTACCATGGAAATGGGCGATCGGCTGACCTTCCAGTTCATCAATATGGTACAGCGCTACGCTGACGTTACCTTGAGCACAGGTACTCAAATCTCGTTGCAGAGTCTCGCGTACCTCATCCCAACTGGTGAAGCGCGTCTGGTTAAAACTGTTGAGATAGAGTTTAAAGCTTTTCGATTCCACCAGATTCACGCTGGCGTAATTCAGCTCAACGTGGCCTACCGCAACTTGCGGCAAACCTTTGGCATTCAGCCACGAGAGTTCATAAAGCGTCCAGATATCCGCCCCCTGAAAAGGAAGATTCCCGGGCGTCAGGCCCAGCGGATCGCGGTTTAATGAACGGGGAACGCCCTGCAACAGGCTGGCGTCATAGGTGTCGCGGTAATCAGTGGTTTTGCCAAGCGTCAGGCCAGCCAGCGCCTGGTGGTTATCGTAAGAAGACATGTTTCATCGCCATTTTGCAGGTAAACTATTACGCAGAGTTTATCCTGGCTTATGCGAAGAGAGAAATCGGTGGAAAACGAGACGGCCATTGCGCTGAAAGCTTTTACGGAACGTTATTGCGACGCGTGGCACGCAGCGCGCGGCACCTGGCCACAAAGTGAGGAACTGCACGGCATTCCATCGCCCTGTATTATCTCCTCAACCGATGAGTATGTGATCTGGCAACCTCAGCCATTCCCCGCGCAACCGAACGTAAACCCGATTGAGCAGGCAATGGACATTGTGGTACAAATGCCGGTTCATACGTTTTATACCACGCAATTCGCCGGGGATATGTACGCCCGCCTTGGTACACTGCCGCTGACACTGCTGCAAACCTGGAGCGAAGAAGATTTTCTGCGCGTACAGGAAAACCTGATTGGTCATCTTGTCACGCAGAAAAGGTTAAAGCTTTCGCCGACGTTGTTTATCGCCACGCTTGATAGCGAACTGGATGTTATTTCGCTGTGTAATCTGAGCGGTGAAGTGGTGCAAGAGACGCTGGGGACCCGCCAGCGTACCGTTTTGGCCCCCAGTCTTGCAGATTTCCTCAACCAGCTCGAACCTGTCGTGTAGTCCTTAATGCTACTCTGCGTGTGCGAGATCTCTCACGCGATCTGTGAGAGATCGCCTGGACATTTGCCATACAGTCATTGTGCCATTTACCCTATAATTATTTAATTTCATAATGTTACGATTTAACTCTTGTACTTAAAGGGTTTCATTCAAAAGAAAATTTGCGTTAGGTGTCATTGTAAGGCGGGGCAGAATGGGTAATTCTGTTTCTGTCGGCAGGGAGTCTGACAACGAAGCGTACATCAGGATGATGTTGTTTCTGGGACACACCGGGAAGGTGCTACAGGGAAAGGCTTCAGGATGAAGCAACTGGACAACGCAGGATTGCGCTAACGGACGCCTCCAGGAAGGAGAATGAGAGTCGGTCAGGATGGCTGGCAGATCAGGATGATCAGGGACACGCATTAAGGATGATGCTAAGTCACATCGGGGTGGTGTGAGCAGGATGCACAGTTCATGGATGAACCGGTCAGGAGACCGCAGGAAAAGTTTTCAAGGATGAGCAGGGAGCACAACGAGTAGCCGGACTGCTATGAAACGAACCGGGAGCACTGTTTTTACAGTGCTCCTTTTTTTTATTTGCTCTGGTCTTTGCTATGCTGCGCGCCAGTCTGTTTTCTACCGGGGGTTTTTATGACTCTGCATCAACGAGTGCGCGAGCAACTTCATCAACTCGAAGCGCAACTGCGCGAGCAAAATCTGTGGCAAAGCGCGGCGCCAGCGCCGGGTGCCTTTGAAAGCACGCAACCCTTTTGCATGGATACCCTTGAGCCGTTCGAGTGGCTGCAATGGGTCTTAATTCCGCGTATGCACGCGCTGCTGGATAGCCAGCAGCCGCTACCGCAGGCATTTGCCATCGCGCCCTATTATGAAATCGCTGTGGACGCCACGCACCCCTCCCGTGAGGTGATGCTGGTTCACCTTCAGCAGCTTGATGCGCTGTTCTCTGGCGAAGATGACTAATGCTGGAGATTATTTACCAGGACGAATGGCTGGTGGCGGTCAACAAACCCTCCGGCTGGTTGGTACACCGTAGCTGGCTGGATCGCGATGAAAAAGTGGTGGTAATGCAAACCGTACGCGACCAAATCGGCCAGCATGTTTTTACCGCGCATCGCCTCGACAGGCCAACATCCGGCGTTTTATTGATGGGGCTTTCCAGCGAAGCGGGCCGCCGCCTGGCGCAGCAGTTTGAGCAGCATCAAATCCAGAAACGCTATCACGCGATTGTGCGCGGTTGGTTGATGGAGCAGGCACTGCTTGATTACCCGCTGGTGGAGGAACTGGACAAAGTTGCCGATAAATTCGCCCGTGCGAATAAAGAACCGCAGCCAGCGGTAACCCATTATCGTGGGCTGGCAACCACCGAAATGCCCGTGGCGACCAGTAAATTCCCGACCACCCGTTATGGGTTGGTCGAACTGGAACCGAAAACCGGCCGCAAACATCAATTACGCCGCCATCTGGCGCACTTACGCCATCCGATCATTGGCGACAGCAAGCACGGTGATTTGCGGCAAAACCGCAGTGCCGCAGAGCATTTTGGTTGTCAGAGGCTGATGCTGCATGCCAGCCAGTTAACGCTCACACACCCGTTTACCGGCGAAGCCTTAACGCTGCGCGCCGGGCTGGATGAGGTCTGGATGCAGGCGCTGTCGCGCTTCGGCTGGCTCGGTCTTCTCCCTGAGAATGAAAGGGTTGAGTTTGCGCCGCTGAACGGTCAGGATGAGGGCCATCTCGAATCACACAAGGAGCGATGAGCATGGCGAAGATCGGAATTTATGTTGGCACCATGTACGGTAATTCGCTGTTGGTGGCGGAAGAAGCGCAGGAAATCTTAAACGCACATGGCCATAGCGCGGCGGTGTTTGAAGATCCTACAGCGGCGGACTGGGATAACCATAAAGGCCAGTACGCGCTGGTGGTAACGTCTACGACCGGGCAGGGCGATTTGCCGGACAGCATTGCTCCGTTGTTCCATTACCTACGCGATACTGTGGGTTACCAGCCTGATTTACATTATGGTGTGATTGCCCTGGGCGATAGCACATACGCCAATTTCTGCGGCGGCGGCAAACAGTTTGATGCTTTGTTGCAGGAGCAGGGCGCACAGCGCATTGGTGATATGCTGTTGATTGACGCGAGTGAAGACCCGGAGCCGGAAAGTGTGTCAAATCCGTGGGTTGAACACTGGGCAACTCTGCTGAACTAACGTTTTTCCTCCTCAGCCGGGGAGGGAAAATGCCTTCTTTTTACGGCGTCAAGCGACGCATTTCACATTCTTAGATCCTTACCCTCGTCTGGCCTTCTTTGCCGATCTCCGGTTTCCATTTCCGTGAAGTACTCCCCATTAGCCTGGGCTAATGCAATAAAGCAATTTTCCGGGGCTAGTGAATGTTGTGTTGTTGCACGGTGAGAGTTACAAGGCAGCTTCTTATACTTTTCTCGCCAGTTAAAAAATGCGCTCCGCTAAGGGGAAAACCCCGGCAGGAACAGCAAAAAACACAACTACATCATCCTGTCTTCCCCTACAGGTTGTGCCGTACAGGATGAATGTACAAAAGAACATTGATGCTTCGGGAGTACAACCATGAGTACATTCAGCCAGGTGGCGAGCGGTGCTGAAAAGCGCACTAACGCCCGCTACTGGATTGTGGTGATGCTGTTTATCGTCACATCCTTCAACTACGGCGATCGCGCAACCTTGTCGATTGTCGGTTCGGAGATGTCCAAATCCATCGGCCTTGATTCGATCTCCATGGGCTATGTTTTTTCTGCCTTTTCTTGGGCCTATGTGATTGGCCAGATCCCGGGTGGCTGGTTGCTTGACCGCTTCGGCTCCAAACGGGTCTATTTCTGGTCCATCTTTACATGGTCGATGTTTACCTTACTGCAGGGCTTTGTCGATATCTTCAGTGGCTTCGGCATCATCGTGGCTCTTTTTACTCTGCGTTTTATGGTCGGTCTGGCCGAATCGCCCTCCTTCCCCGGTAACAGTCGTATCGTTGCGGCCTGGTTCCCGGCGCAGGAGAGGGGCACGGCGGTGGCGATTTTTAACTCCGCACAATATTTCGCGACCGTTATTTTTGCGCCGATCATGGGTTGGCTGACGCACGAAGTGGGCTGGTCGCACGTCTTCTTCTTTATGGGCGGTTTAGGGATCTTCATCAGCCTGCTGTGGCAGAAAATGATCCACGAGCCGAATCAGCACCCTGGCGTCAACAAGAAAGAACTGGAGTACATTGCCGAGGGGGGGGCGCTGATCAACATGGATCAGAAGAACAACATTCATAGCGTCCCGTTCTCGGAAAAATGGGGGCAGATTAAACAACTGTTGGGTTCGCGCATGATGATCGGCGTTTACCTGGGGCAATACTGCATTAACGCTCTGACCTACTTCTTTATCACCTGGTTCCCGGTGTATCTGGTGCAGGCGCGCGGCATGTCGATCCTGAAGGCCGGGTTTATTGCATCGATTCCGGCTATTTGCGGGTTTGTCGGCGGCGTACTTGGCGGTGTCATTTCAGACTGGTTAATGCGTCGCTACGGCTCGCTGAATATGGCCCGCAAAACACCGATCGTGTTGGGCATGCTGCTCTCGATGAGCATGGTGTTCTGTAACTACACCAACTCGGAAATGATGATCATCGGCTTTATGTCGCTGGCCTTCTTCGGTAAAGGGATTGGCGCGCTGGGCTGGGCGGTGATGGCAGATACCGCGCCGAAAGAGATCAGCGGCCTGAGCGGCGGACTGTTCAATATGTTCGGCAACATCTCCGGCATCGTGACGCCAATTGCTATTGGCTACATTGTTGGTACTACCGGTTCGTTTAATGGCGCGCTGATTTATGTCGGTATCCATGCACTGGTCGCGATATTGAGCTATCTGGTGCTGGTCGGCAATATCAAACGTATCGTACTGAAACCTGCAGGACGTGAGTAATGAATACACAAGCTAGTCCGATTATCACCGGGATGAAAGTTATTCCCGTAGCCGGGCATGACAGTATGCTGATGAACATTGGTGGCGCGCATAACGCTTACTTCACGCGCAACATTGTCGTGCTCACGGATAACGCCGGGAATACTGGCGTCGGTGAAGCACCCGGTGGCGAAGTAATCTACAAAACGCTGGTTGATGCCACTTCGATGGTCGTCGGGCAGGAAGTTGCCCGGCTGAACAAAGTGGTGCAACGCGTGCATAAAGGCAACCAGGCGGCAGATTTCGACACCTTCGGCAAAGGCGCATGGACCTTTGAGTTGCGCGTCAATGCGGTTGCAGCGCTGGAAGCCGCGCTGCTCGATCTGCTCGGTAAAGCGCTGAACGTACCGGTGTGCGAGCTGCTTGGTCCAGGCAAACAGCGCGATGCCGTAACCGTTCTGGGTTATCTGTTCTATATCGGCGATCGCACGAAAACCGATCTCCCCTATCTGGATGCCACGCCCGGTAGCCACGACTGGTATCACCTGCGTCATCAGGAAGCGATGACCAGCGATGCGGTGGTACGTCTGGCGGAGGCTGCGCAGGATCGCTATGGCTTCAAAGATTTCAAACTTAAAGGCGGCGTACTGCCCGGCGAGCAAGAGATTGAAACCGTGAAAGCGCTAAAAAAACGCTTCCCGAATGCGCGCATTACGGTGGATCCGAACGGCGCCTGGCTGCTGGACGAAGCCATAAGCCTGTGTAAGGGGCTGAATGATGTGCTGACCTACGCCGAAGATCCGTGCGGTGCCGAGCAGGGTTTCTCCGGCCGCGAAGTGATGGCGGAGTTCCGCCGTGCCACAGGTCTGCCGGTCGCCACCAATATGATCGCCACCAACTGGCGAGAAATGGGTCACGCGGTGATGCTGAATGCCGTCGATATTCCGCTGGCGGATCCGCACTTTTGGACGCTCTCCGGCGCCGTGCGGGTTGCACAGTTATGCGATGACTGGGGGCTGACCTGGGGTTGTCACTCCAACAATCATTTCGATATTTCACTGGCGATGTTTACCCATGTCGGCGCAGCAGCGCCGGGAACGCCAACCGCTATCGACACCCACTGGATCTGGCAGGAGGGCGATGCCCGCCTGACCAAACAACCGCTGGAAATCAGGCAGGGCAAAATCGCCGTGCCGGATGCCCCTGGCCTCGGCGTGGAGATCGACTGGCATCAAATCGAGAAAGCGCATGCCGCCTATAAAAAATTGCCTGGCGGCGCGCGCAATGACGCAGGCCCGATGCAGTACCTCATCCCGGGCTGGACGTTTGACAAAAAACGCCCGGTCTTTGGACGTCATTGAGAGAGAGAAAAGGATAAAAAAATGAGCGTATATACGTCTACCCCGGTTGTCGCATCCATGCAGGTGATCCCGGTTGCCGGGCACGACAGCATGCTGATGAACCTGAGCGGCGCGCATGCCCCTTTCTTCACACGCAATATCGTGGTGATCAAAGACAACGCAGGGCACACCGGCGTGGGTGAAATTCCGGGTGGCGAAAAAATCCGTAAAACGCTGGAAGATGCGATTCCGCTGGTGGTCGGTAAAACGCTGGGGGAATACAAAAACGTGCTGAACAGCGTGCGCCAGACTTTCGCCGATCGCGATGCCAGCGGCCGCGGCCTGCAAACCTTCGACCTGCGCACCACGATCCATGTGGTGACAGGCATCGAAGCGGCGATGCTGGATCTGTTAGGCCAGTACCTTGGTGTCAACGTCGCTTCCCTGCTGGGCGAAGGCCAGCAGCGTAATGAAGTGGAGATGCTGGGATACTTGTTCTTCGTCGGTGACAGCAAAAAAACGCCGCTGCCGTACCAGAGCCAGCCGGATGACAAATGCGACTGGTATCGCGTTCGCCATGAAGAGGCAATGACGCCGGATCGCGTGGTGCGTCTGGCGGAAGCTGCTTATGAAAAATATGGTTTTAACGATTTTAAACTGAAAGGCGGCGTTCTGGCTGGAATGGAAGAGGCGGAAGCCATTTCCGCGCTGGCAAAACGCTTCCCGCAGGCGCGCGTCACGCTGGATCCGAATGGTGCATGGTCGCTGGATGAAGCAATCAAAATCGGTAAGCACCTGAAAGGCGTGCTGGCTTACGCGGAAGACCCATGCGGTGCCGAACAGGGTTTCTCCGGCCGTGAAGTGATGGCGGAATTCCGCCGCGCGACCGGTCTGCCGACGGCGACTAATATGATCGCCACCGACTGGCGTCAGATGGGGCATACGCTGTCGCTGCAATCGGTGGATATTCCGCTGGCAGATCCGCATTTCTGGACGATGCAGGGCTCGGTGCGCGTGGCGCAAATGTGCCACGAATTTGGCCTGACTTGGGGTTCACACTCCAACAACCACTTCGACATTTCGCTGGCTATGTTCACTCACGTCGCCGCTGCTGCACCTGGCAAGATTACCGCTATCGACACACACTGGATCTGGCAGGAAGGCAATCAGCGCCTGACCAAACAGCCGTTCGAAATCAAAGGCGGGATGGTACAGGTTCCGACCACGCCGGGTCTGGGCGTTGAACTGGATATGGATCAGGTGATGAAAGCCAACGCGCTGTATCAGAAACATGGCCTTGGCGCGCGTGATGATGCGATGGGGATGCAGTATCTGATCCCTGACTGGAAGTTTGATAACAAACGGCCCTGCATGGTGCGTTAATGAAATTGCCAGCCCTTGCGGGGGCTGGCATTTCCGTACCTTTCCTGGGTGTATGCTTATTGTTGTGAATATGCATAAGGATGGCTTATGAAGATTGTTATCGCTCCTGACTCTTACAAAGAAAGCTTAAGCGCCCTGGAAGTTGCGACGGCCATTGAGCGTGGTTTTCGCGAGATATTTCCCTCGGCGGAGTATATAAAAATTCCAGTTGCAGACGGTGGTGAAGGGACGGTAGAAGCCATGGTTGCTGCGACCAACGGTCGTATTGTTAAGGTAGCGGTGAAAGGCCCGCTTGGCGAACAGGCGGAAGGATTTTATGGCATTTCCGGCGATGAGCGGTCGGCGTTCATTGAAATGGCGGCGGCCAGCGGGCTGGAAATGGTGCCGTCTGCGAAGCGCGATCCGCTGATTACTACTTCATGGGGAACCGGCGAACTGATCCGCCATGCACTAGATGCGGGCGTTAAACATATCATTATTGGTATTGGCGGCAGCGCCACCAATGACGGTGGAGCTGGTATGGTGCAGGCGCTGGGCGCAAAGCTCCTCGACGAGCAGAATCGGCAGATTGCGCCCGGCGGCGCGGCGCTGGAATCGCTGGTGCGTATTGATCTCCGCGAGCTGGATAAACGCCTTTCCGGTTGTCGCATTGAGGTGGCCTGCGACGTGACCAATCCATTAACCGGCGAAGCAGGGGCATCGGCAGTTTTTGGCCCGCAGAAAGGCGCGACGCCAGAGATGATAGCCCGACTGGATAAGGCGCTGGCACATTATGCCGGGATCATTGCCCGCGATCTGGATATCGACGTACTAAACCTGGCGGGCGGCGGTGCAGCCGGCGGCATGGGCGCGGCGTTATATGCCTTTTGCGGCGCGGAATTGCGCCAGGGGATCGAGATTGTCACCGACGCGCTGGCGCTGGATAAACATGTCAGGGGCGCGGATCTGGTGATCACCGGCGAAGGGCGCATCGACAGCCAGACGGTACATGGCAAGGTGCCGGTCGGCGTAGCGAAAGTGGCCAAACGCTACAATATTCCGGTGATCGGTATTGCCGGGAGCCTGACCGCTGATGTTGGCGTGGTGCACGATCATGGCATTGATGCCGTTTTCAGCGTGCTCTATACGATCTGTACGCTGGAAAAAGCGCTGGAAAATGCAGGCGAAAACGTCCGCATGACGGCGCGCAATGTGGCGGCGGTGCTAAAAGCGGGACAGCAACTGTAGTAATTTTGGCCGGATGGCGCTTGCCCTGCCTGCAAAGCGACAAAATGACGCGCTATCGAAGACTTGAGACCGGATACGGCATGTGGGCTGCATGGCAGGGAGAACTGGCCGGTTCCCCCTGCACGGGAAAGATAATACAAGGACGGATAAGGTGTAGCCGCCATCCGGCTTGCAAGTCATCCATTACTCTCAATATCGCTACCCAATCAACCGGTGCGCTTCACGCGTAACGTTATCCATCTCATCAAGCAGTTCCAGAAACTCCGGTTCCAGCTCGTTGGCACTGACGCCGCTACGCAGTTGATGCTCAATTAGCTGGCAGAGGTTTTTCAGCCGTGGAACGCCGCTGTAACCGCAACTGCCATGCAGTTTGTGGATCGCTTCCGGCAGCCCCTGCGGCGCTTCGCCGACCAGTTGTTCCTCCACCATATTGCGGATCTCCGGCAGAAACTCGACCAGCATATGCAGCATCTCGCGCGCAAGGTCGGTTTTTCCCGCCGCCTGGCGCAGCGCCAGTTGCCAGTCGAGCGTGACATCGTTATTGATCGGCAGTTCCACCGGGATCTCTTCGGTTTCCGGCGTATGCCGGACGCTGGTTTCCAGGCCTGGCTTGTAGCGCAACAGCAGGTTATGCAGCTTATCTTCTTCGATTGGCTTTGCCAGATAATCGTTCATCCCGGCGCTGAGCAGCTTCTCTTTTTGCCCGGCCATCGCATGTGCGGTTACGGCGATGACAGGCGTTTGTTGCTGATGCGGTAGCTGGCGGATCAACTCGCAGGCGCGAATCCCGTCCATATCCGGCATCTGGATATCCATCAGAATCAGATCGAACTGCATCTGTTTGGCTCGTTCGATGGCCTGTAAACCGTTCTCGCACAGTTCAACGTGTTGCACCTGATCGTCAAGCAGAACGCCAATCAGCTTCAGGTTCGCCGGGTTGTCATCCACCGCCATGACGCTCATCGGCAATTTGCTTTCATCTGCATGTGAGGTCAGAACCAGTTGCGTCGTGCGACAGTACTCGGTCAGGGCGGGCAGCAGACGAGTGATCGTCAGCGGTTTAAGCAGACAAGCCGCTGCGCCATCCTGTTTCAGCTCTTCGGCATTCACCTGCGCATGGCACGGCAGCGCCAGCAGCAGATAGTCGGTCATGGCTGCCGCACGCGCCAGACGATCGTGCTGCATGCTGAGCGGCTCGCGCACGGTTACCGGCACCGCCAACAGCAAAATATCGTAATGCCCTTGCGGGAGCGCCGAGAATGACGCGCTGTAAATTATCTCCAGCGGCGTGTTGTTCAATACTTCCAGCGTGCTTTGCGCCGCCGCAGCATTTGGTTCGACATACGCCAGACGTTTACCAGCCAGTCTTTCCATGGTGGGCGCTTCGGTGATGGCGTTTGGATTGAGGTCCAGATCAATATGGAACCAGAAGGTCGAACCCCGGTTCGGCTGGCTATGGAAAGAGATATCGCCGCCCATCTCATTCACCAGCCGTTGCGTGATCACCAGCCCCAGACCAGTACCGCCGTGACGGCGAGAGATGCTGGCATCCGCCTGGCGAAATGCCTGGAACAGGCGCGACTGATCGCGTTCCGGAATGCCGATGCCGGTATCGCGGATCTGCACCTCAATTTGCACTTTGTTATTGCTGATGGCGCGTTTCTCAACCACCACATCAATGTTGCCGTGTTCGGTAAACTTGATGGCGTTGCCGACCAGATTGGTGATCACCTGTTGCAGACGCAGCGGATCGCCAATCACATTATCCGGGACATCATTTTTGATGTTCAGCGTCAGCTCAAGCCCTTTATCGTGCGCCGAGTGTGCCAGCAAAATCACCACCTCATCCAGCGTACTGCGTAAAGGGAACGGAATGCTTTCAAGGATCAGTTTTCCCGCTTCCTGCTTGGAGAAGTCCAGCACGTCGTTAATGATCGCCAGCAGGTTATTCGCCGAGCGTTCAATGGTCAGCAGGTGATCGCGCTGTGTAGGATTCAACTGAGATTTCAATGTCAAACGAGTAAAGCCAATCACGCCATTCAGCGGTGTACGCAACTCATGAGACATATTGGCGAGAAACTCGGATTTAATACGCGCAGCTTCCTGCGCACGCTTTTTCGCCAGGTCGAGCTCAACGTTCTGGATCTCCATCTGCTCCAGCGTTTCACGCAGATCCGATGTGGATTGATCGATATTATGCTGCATCTCTTCGTGGTAGGCCGCCAGCGACATGGCCATCGAATTGATGCCGTTTTTCAGCATATCCAGCTCGCCGAGCATAAAACCTTCAACACGGCTGTCGAGCTGCCCGCGACGGATACGGTCGACGGTATTCACCATATTACGAATTGGGCCGGTCACGTCGCGCATCAGGCGCCAACCAAAAATCAGCGCAATACTAATACAGAACAAAATCATCATACTGGAGATAAACATCTCCTTGTACTGCTGCAAGCGTACCGATTTCAGATCCAACTCTAGCGCTACATAGCCGAGCATATTGCCGGTGATTTTATCCGCAGGCAGAGCGGTATTTGCCGGTTCAAGCTCTTCGGACAGGATCGGCGTGCGCAGCACCATCGTATCGCCGTGGCGGGTAACGCTCAGCTTGCGCGGGAAAGGCTGCCCTTCTGGCAGTTTGAGATCGTCGCCGTCAAGCTGGAAATTGGAAGAGACGAACACGTCGTTGCGCCCATCGTAAATGGTGATAGCGCGGACGATGTCAGAATGTCGGCGGTGAAGCACACTAATCAACTGGCCAATGGCTTCGCGATCCTGCAGTGCCATGCTGTATTCGCTGGAAACCGCCAGCGGTTCAATAATACTGGCACCTGCGTCTTCCAGTTGACGTTGTAAATCGTTATAGCGGTGAACGACGAAAAAGATACTGAGCAGCACACCGATAAGCACGGTGGGGGCCAGGATCAGAATCATCATGCGTGCGCGCAAGCTGTAGTTGGTCATGGAGTTCCGTTATGGGAGAATTAGGCCATTACACAGTTATTGAGAATTTTCACTGCAATGGCGCAATTCTACTCTGCAAAAAGACGCGTGACGACTCGCGAGCGCATTACCGTTACGGTAACCGACCTCGATCCCTTTGGACAGGGCGTGGCTCGCCATAATGGTAAAGCGTTGTTTATTCCCGGACTATTACCAGCAGAAACAGCGGAAATTACCCTCAACGAGGAAAAACGTCAGTTTGCCCGTGGAGAAGTAAAACGTCGTCTGAATGACAGCCCGGAGCGCGTTAAACCGGAATGTCCGCATTTTGGCATATGCGGCGGGTGTCAGCAGCAACATGCCAGCGTTGCCCTACAACAGCGCAGTAAAAGCGCGGCGCTGGCACGGTTGATGAAGCAGAACGTGGACGAGGTGATTGCCGCGCAACCCTGGGGATATCGCCGTCGGGCGCGTTTGAGCCTTAGTTGGCAGCCAAAAACGCAGCATCTGGATATGGGGTTTCGCAAAGCGGGCGACAGCAACATTATCAATGTGACGCGTTGCCCGGTACTGGTGCCCCGTCTTGAGGCAATGCTGGCGCCGCTGCGTGAATGTCTGGCGGGGCTTGGCGCAGTGCGCCATCTGGGACACGTCGAACTGGTTGAGGCCGATAATGGCCCACTGATAGTTTTGCGGCACACTGTGCCATTAAGTCACGCGGATAAAGAAAAACTGGAACGTTTTTCGCATTCTCAGGGTATTGCGCTGTATCTCGCGCCACAAAGCGAGATACTTGAACATGTTAGCGGAGAATCCCCCTGGTACAGCTCCGACGGGCTACGCTTAATGTTCAGTCCGCGGGACTTTATTCAGGTCAATGATGGCGTCAATCAGCAAATGGTGGCCCATGCGCTGGCGTGGCTTGATATCCAGCCCGGCGACCATGTGCTGGATTTGTTCTGCGGTATGGGAAATTTCACCCTGCCTCTGGCTCAGCGCGCGTTAAGTGTCGTTGGGGTGGAAGGCGTCGCCGATCTGGTGGCAAAAGCGCAGGAGAATGCGCAACAAAATGGCTTGCAGAATGTGACATTCTTTCATGAAAATTTGGAGGATGATGTCACTCAGCAACCCTGGGCGAGCCATGGATTTGATAAGGTGTTGCTCGATCCCGCGCGCGCAGGTGCTGCCGGGGTGATGCGACATATTATAAAATTGTCTCCCGGCAGAGTGGTGTACGTTTCCTGTAACCCCGCCACGCTTGCCCGTGACAGCGAAGCGCTATTAAATGCAGGTTACCAGATTCAGCGGCTGGCGATGCTGGACATGTTTCCACATACTGGTCATCTGGAATCGATGGTGTTGTTTGTGAAAAACAAATGATTAATTTCGGCTTGTCGACTTCGGCAGGCCCGGTTCCTGAAAGGAGAGGACAATGGTTGCGGTACGCAGTGCGCATTTGAACAAAGCGGGTGAATTCGATCCAGCCAAATGGATTGCCAGTCTGGGGATCACCAGTCAGCTGTCGTGTGAACGCTTAACCGAAACCTGGGAATATTGTCTGCGACAAACGCAGGGGCATGCGGATGCTGGCGTACTGTTGTGGCGCGGCATTGAGATGGTAGAAATTCTCTCCATGCTGAGTATGGATATCGACACGCTGCGCGCGGCGCTGCTGTTTCCGCTGGCCGATGCCGAAGTGGTGAGCGAAGATGTGCTGCGTGAAAGTGTCGGCGCCTCGGTGGTCAACCTGATCCACGGCGTGCGCGACATGGCCGCCATCCGCCAGTTGAAAGCCACGCATACGGATTCCGTTTCTTCTGAACAGGTCGATAACGTTCGCCGCATGCTGCTGGCGATGGTCGATGATTTCCGTTGTGTGGTCATTAAGCTGGCCGAACGTATCGCGCATCTGCGTGAAGTGAAAGACGCGCCGGAAGATGAACGCGTACTGGCGGCGAAAGAGTGTACCAACATCTATGCGCCGCTGGCGAACCGGCTGGGTATCGGGCAACTAAAATGGGAGTTGGAGGATTACTGCTTCCGCTACCTGCATCCGGCGGAATACAAACGCATTGCCAAGCTGCTGCATGAACGCCGTATCGATCGCGAACACTATATCGACGAGTTTGTCGGCCATCTGCGCGCCGAAATGAAAACCGAAGGCGTCAAAGCTGAGGTCTACGGCCGGCCAAAGCACATCTACAGTATCTGGCGGAAGATGCAGAAAAAACACCTTGCCTTTGACGAACTGTTTGATGTACGCGCCGTGCGTATCGTCGCTGAACGTTTGCAGGACTGTTATGCCGCGCTGGGTATTGTGCATACCCATTACCGCCATCTGCCGGATGAGTTCGACGACTACGTCGCCAACCCGAAACCTAACGGTTATCAGTCTATTCATACGGTAGTACTGGGGCCGGGCGGGAAAACCGTTGAAATACAGATTCGTACTCGCCAGATGCATGAAGATGCCGAGCTGGGCGTCGCCGCGCACTGGAAGTACAAAGAGGGGACGGCAGTTGTCGGCAGCCCGCATTCAGCGCATGAAGACAGGATCGCATGGCTGCGTAAGCTGATCGCCTGGCAGGAAGAGATGGCCGATTCCGGCGAAATGCTGGATGAAGTCCGCAGCCAGGTTTTTGATGATCGGGTGTATGTGTTTACGCCGAAGGGCGATGTGGTCGATCTGCCTGCGGGCTCCACACCGCTGGACTTTGCCTATCACATTCACAGCGACGTCGGGCATCGTTGTATCGGCGCGAAGATCGGCGGGCGCATCGTGCCCTTTACCTACCAGTTGCAGATGGGAGACCAGATCGAAGTTATCACCCAGAAGCAGCCGAATCCAAGCCGGGACTGGCTGAACCCAAACCTCGGCTATGTGACGACCAGCCGCGGGCGTTCGAAGATCCACGCTTGGTTCCGTAAGCAGGATCGCGACAAAAACATTCTTGCCGGGCGGCAAATCCTGGACGATGAGCTGGCGCATCTGGGGATCAGCCTGAAAGAGGCGGAAAAACATCTGCTGCCGCGTTACAATTTTAACGAGCTGGAAGAGTTGCTGGCGGCGATTGGCGGTGGCGATATCCGTCTTAACCAGATGGTGAACTTCCTGCAATCTCAGTTCAATAAACCGAGCGCCGAAGAGCAGGATGCCGCCGCGCTGAAACAGTTGCAGCAGAAAACTTACACGCCGCAAAACCGCAGCAAAGACAATGGTCGCGTGGTGGTGGAAGGCGTTGGCAATCTGATGCATCACATCGCGCGCTGCTGCCAGCCGATCCCGGGCGATGAAATCGTCGGATTTATCACCCAGGGACGTGGGATCTCGATCCACCGCGCCGACTGCGATCAACTGGAAGAGCTGCGTACCGTTGCGCCAGAGCGTATCGTGGATGCTGTCTGGGGAGAGAGCTACTCGGCGGGTTACTCGCTGGTCGTGCGTGTGACGGCGAATGACCGTAGCGGTCTGCTGCGCGATATCACCACTATTCTCGCCAATGAGAAGGTGAACGTGCTGGGCGTTGCCAGCCGCAGCGACACCAAAGAACAGCTTGCCACCATCGATATGAATATCGAAATCTACAACCTGCAGGTGTTGGGCCGCGTGCTTGGCAAACTCAACCAGGTGCCGGACGTCATCGACGCCCGTCGTCTGCACGGTAGCTGATTTTCACTTCATCCGATCCTCTCCCGTCAGCGGAGAGGATCCCATTTTTTACCAGGAAGACTCATGACTCAAATCGATCGTCTGCTTAGGATCATGCAACGTCTGCGCGACCCGGAAACCGGCTGCCCGTGGGACAAAGAACAGACCTATGCCACCATTGCGCCCTATACGCTGGAAGAGACGTACGAAGTGCTGGACGCTATCAACCGGGAAGATTTTGACGATCTACGCGGTGAACTGGGCGATCTGCTGTTCCAGGTGGTATTTTACGCCCGGATGGCGCAGGAAGAGGGGCGCTTTGATTTTAACGATGTCTGCGCGGCGATTAGCGACAAACTGGAACGCCGTCACCCGCATATTTTTGGCGACGCCCATGCCGGAAACAGCACGGAAGTGCTGGTGCGCTGGGAGCAAATCAAAACCGAAGAACGTGCTGAGAAAGCGCAGCACTCGGCGCTGGACGACATTCCCCACAGCCTACCTGCGCTGATGCGCGCGCATAAAATCCAGAAACGCTGCTCCGGCGTTGGTTTTGACTGGACGTCGCTTGGGCCGGTGCTCGATAAGGTGTATGAAGAGATCGATGAAGTGATGGACGAAGCGAAACAGGCCGTGGTAGATGAGGCAAGACTGGAAGAAGAGGTCGGCGATTTACTGTTCGCTACGGTAAATCTGTCGCGCCATCTGGGGGTTAAAGCGGAAGTCGCGCTGCAAAAAGCGAACCTGAAATTTGAGCGTCGTTTCCGTGAGGTGGAGCGAATTGTCCGCGAGCGCGGGCTGGAAATGACCGGTGTGGATCTGGAAACAATGGAAAATATCTGGCAACAGGTAAAACGCCAGGAACATGATCTTTAACGGAATTGTTTCGGTAAGCGCTATTTGTGTGATTTTTTAAATAACAAGCGCTTGATTTACGTCAAAAACATTTACCTGAAAGCCGCTATTTTCACACTCCTTATATCTGCCAGAACGGTTTGAGAAGCGCCTCTTCAGCTTATTCGGGGCGCAGCAAGGCGGCAACTGTGAAAATCCCTGGGCGTATCATCATGCTGTGCGCCCGCGATGGGTGAATGAAGCCAGGGCATATGCGGCCTGAAGAACGAAGGAGAGGGAGAATGAAAGTTTGTGGCCTCAGCCATGATCGGGTATACTGCTTTCCCGTCTTGGTTATTCCATCGTCTTTTAAACCTAACTTCTCAGGTTCAGCATGACAACGAACTATATTTTTGTGACCGGCGGGGTCGTATCCTCTCTGGGTAAAGGCATTGCCGCAGCCTCCCTGGCAGCCATTCTCGAAGCTCGTGGCCTTAACGTCACTATGATGAAACTGGATCCGTATATTAACGTCGATCCAGGGACTATGAGCCCAATCCAGCATGGCGAAGTGTTCGTTACCGAAGATGGCGCTGAAACCGATCTTGATTTGGGTCACTACGAGCGCTTCATCCGCACCAAAATGACGCGTCGCAACAACTTTACCACTGGTCGCATTTATTCCGAGGTTCTGCGTAAAGAGCGTCGTGGCGACTATCTGGGCGCGACCGTACAGGTTATTCCGCATATCACTAACGCGATCAAAGAGCGCATCATTGAAGGCGGTGAAGGCCACGATGTCGCGCTGGTTGAAATCGGCGGTACTGTAGGTGATATCGAATCCCTGCCATTCCTTGAAGCTATTCGTCAGATGGCGGTAGAAGTGGGCCGTGAGCGTACGCTCTATATGCACCTGACGCTGGTGCCGTACATGGCCGCTTCCGGTGAAGTGAAAACCAAGCCTACACAGCACTCAGTGAAAGAGCTGCTTTCCATCGGTATTCAGCCGGATATCCTGATTTGTCGTTCCGATCGTGCTGTTCCTGCTAACGAGCGCGCGAAAATTGCTTTGTTCTGTAACGTTCCAGAAAAAGCAGTGATTTCTCTGAAAGACGTCGATTCTATTTATAAAATCCCGGGCCTGTTGAAATCTCAGGGGCTGGACGATTATATTTGTAAACGATTCAGCTTGAACTGTCCGGAAGCAAACCTGGCCGAATGGGAACAGGTTATTTACCAAGAAGCGAATCCGTCAGGTGAAGTCACCATCGGTATGGTCGGCAAGTACATTGAGCTGCCAGATGCCTACAAATCGGTGATCGAAGCGCTGAAACACGGTGGTCTGAAGAACCGCGTCACCGTCAACATCAAGCTGATTGATTCGCAGGATGTTGAAACGCGCGGCGTGGAAATTCTGAAAAATCTGGATGCAATCCTCATCCCTGGCGGCTTCGGTTACCGTGGTGTGGAAGGCAAAATTGCCACCGCACGCTATGCGCGTGAAAACAATATTCCTTACCTGGGAATTTGCCTGGGTATGCAGGTTGCGTTGATTGAATTCGCTCGTAACGTGGTCGGGATGGAGAACGCCAACTCCACGGAATTTGTGCCAGACTGTAAATACCCGGTCGTGGCGTTAATTACCGAGTGGCGTGATGAAGATGGCAATGTTGAGCAGCGTTCTGAGAAGAGCGATCTCGGCGGTACGATGCGCCTTGGCGCACAGCAGTGCCAGCTTGGCGATGACAGCCTGGTTCGCCAGCTTTACGGCACACCGACTATCGTTGAACGCCATCGCCACCGTTACGAAGTCAACAATATGCTGTTGAAACAAATTGAAGCTGCGGGTCTGCGTGTTGCGGGCCGTTCCGGGGATGATCAGTTGGTCGAGATCATTGAGGTGCCGAATCATCCGTGGTTCGTCGCCTGTCAGTTCCATCCGGAGTTTACTTCTACGCCGCGTGATGGGCATCCGCTGTTTGCAGGCTTTGTGAAAGCCGCCAGCGAGCATCAAAAGCGTCAGGCGAAGTAAAAAAGTTACAACGACAACGCGTACCAAAGGTACGCGTTGTTTGTCTGGAGTTTTAGTTTAACTTGTACTGAGGAAAACCTAATGTCCAAAATCGTTAAAGTCATCGGTCGTGAAATCATCGACTCCCGTGGTAACCCGACTGTTGAAGCCGAAGTACACCTGGAAGGTGGTTTCGTAGGTCTGGCGGCTGCGCCGTCAGGTGCTTCTACTGGTTCCCGCGAAGCGCTGGAACTGCGCGATGGCGACAAATCCCGTTTCATGGGTAAAGGCGTACTGAAAGCGGTTGGCGCGGTTAATGGCCCGATCGCTCAGGCAATCCTGGGTAAAGATGCAAAAGACCAGGCTGGCATCGATAAGATCATGATCGATCTGGACGGTACCGAAAACAAATCTAACTTCGGTGCAAACGCAATCCTGGCCGTGTCTCTGGCCGTTGCTAAAGCTGCTGCTGCCTCTAAAGGCCTGCCGCTGTACGCTCACATTGCTGAACTGAACGGCACCCCGGGCAAATACTCTATGCCGCTTCCGATGATGAACATCATCAACGGTGGTGAGCACGCTGACAACAACGTCGACATTCAGGAATTCATGATTCAGCCGGTTGGCGCGAAAACCCTGAAAGAAGCTGTACGTATGGGTTCAGAAGTGTTCCATAACCTGGCAAAAGTTCTGAAATCCAAAGGCATGAACACTGCTGTTGGTGACGAAGGCGGCTATGCGCCGAACCTGGGTTCTAACGCCGAAGCACTGGCTGTTATCGCTGAAGCGGTAAAAGCTGCGGGCTACGAACTGGGCAAAGACATCACCCTGGCGATGGACTGCGCAGCGTCTGAATTCTACAAAGATGGTAAATATGTTCTGGCTGGCGAAGGCAACAAAGCGTTCACCTCCGAAGAGTTCACTCACTTCCTGGAAGATCTGACCAAACAGTATCCGATCGTTTCCATCGAAGATGGCCTGGACGAATCTGACTGGGCGGGCTTTGCATACCAGACCAAAGTTCTGGGCGACAAAATCCAGCTGGTTGGTGACGATCTGTTCGTAACCAACACCAAGATCCTGAAAGAAGGTATCGAAAAAGGCATCGTTAACTCCATCCTGATCAAATTCAACCAGATCGGTTCTCTGACCGAAACTCTGGCTGCGATCAAAATGGCGAAAGACGCTGGCTACACCGCTGTCATTTCTCACCGTTCTGGCGAAACTGAAGACGCTACCATCGCTGACCTGGCTGTTGGTACCGCTGCTGGCCAGATCAAAACCGGTTCTATGAGCCGTTCTGACCGCGTTGCTAAATACAACCAGCTGATTCGTATCGAAGAAGCGCTGGGTGAACAGGCTCCGTTCAACGGTCGTAAAGAGATCAAAGGTCAGGCGTAATCGCTAAGCCTTGGTGAAATGAAAAATGCCAGTCATGTGACTGGCATTTTTTTGGCTATTTGAAATCCACTTCCATCTGCTGCGGGATTGTCAGTCCACGCGTCGTTTGTACGCAACGGGCAATATAGTCCGTAAAGCGAGGTGGCTTCGGCATGCCCATACTCAGTAGCTTATCGTTGCTGAAACGCACGTTGAGCATGGCGAACGCGCCATACAAACGCATCGCTTTCAACATCAACCGCTCATTACAGGGGCCGAAAATACCCTTCAGCTCGCGGCGCATCTTCACCAGTGTCTCGTAACTGACCTGCGCGTATTTATCGCCCACTGGTGCTTTTTCCAGCGCTCGTGCCATTGCTTTGTCGATATCAGCAAAACGCACGCTATTCTCTTCACCGGCGGAGATGTGCACCACTTCGCCCTGAGCGATCTGGCCTTCAAGCAGCATCAGCAATGCATCGGCACAATAATCGACCGGGATAACATCGACGCGATCCTCCAGTGAGCACATAAACTTCTGCAGCATCAGCCCCATACTGAAGACCCAGAAAATACTGGTTGATGGCAGACATCCGTGGTGTGTGTGTCCAACGACGATAGAAGGGCGGGCAATCACCAGCGGCATCTGCGGGCACTCCTGGCGCATCAGTTGCTCAATGGTCGATTTGGAGCGCGTATAGGCCACCAGGTGCTCGGCATTCTCGTGAAACTCTGTGCTTTCCGGCACCAGCGAATCCGGTTCCGGCGTACAGGACATCGCTGTGCCGACGTGAAGAAAACGCTGCAAGCCCTCTACCTGCGACATTCTGCGGGCAAAGGCCAGCGTTCCTTCGACATTCACTTTCCAGACCAGCGGGTTATTGCCAAAAGAGGCAACAGCCGCGCAGTTCAGCACATGAGTGACGCTTTTCAGCGCAGGATCGTTGATAAAGCCTTCCGGTTCGCCCAAATCCCCAAGCAATATTTGCGAAGTATCAAGTGTGCTGAGCACTGCATCCGTCAGACCAAACTTGCGCATGTTGCTTTTAACGCGCTCAAGCCCGGCCTCTTTGTCTTCTGCCCTTACCAACAGCAGTAAATTTATGGCTTCACTGCCGTGGAGGATTTTTTCCAATACCGCTCCACCCAGAAATCCCGTCACGCCCGTTATTAATAATGTTTTCATGAATGCTTTCTCTCCAGCGTTGCCCGGGCGGATTGTAGGCACGGAAAGCTAAACGCCATATCAATAAAGTGGAACGGTAAAAGGGGATTTCTTAAGTTTGTTTTAAGGAAAGTACGAAAGGGGATTCGCATTCGACAACGGCAGTGAGCAATTAATTCCAGCACGAAACGTTAAAAAAATAACTATTTGATTTTAAAGTCTTTATATTTTTATTGACAGTGCGACATGGCGGCGACCATTTACGTCGATGTGTAAGGAAAAACATATATAGTTACATTGTTTTTAGCGGTCACAGGTGAAGGAAAAGCGCAATACCGCGAAAGGCTATGAAGGTTAAGCCAGGATCTGCAATAATTAGCGTTTATTTCCGATCAGAGTTGACTATGCAGTACCCGATTAACGAGATGTTCCAGACCCTACAAGGCGAGGGTTATTTTACCGGCGTTCCTGCCATTTTTATTCGTCTACAGGGATGCCCGGTTGGTTGCGCCTGGTGCGACACCAAACACACCTGGGATAAGCTTGCGGATCGGGAAGTGTCGCTGTTCAGCATCCTTGCGAAAACCAAAGAGAGCGATAAGTGGGGGGCGGCCAATAGTGAAGAACTGCTGGCGATTATTGCTCGCCAGGGCTGGACGGCGCGCCATGTGGTGATCACTGGCGGCGAACCCTGCATCCATGATTTGACGTCGCTCACCAGCCTGCTTGAGCTGAATGGTTTTAGCTGCCAGATCGAAACCAGCGGCACGCATGAAGTGCGCGTTTCCCATTCCGCCTGGGTGACGGTATCGCCGAAGGTGAATATGCGCGGCGGCTACGATGTACTGTTGCAGGCGCTGGAGCGTGCAGATGAAATTAAGCATCCGGTCGGGCGCATGCGAGATATCGAAGCGCTGGACGAGCTGCTGGCGAAGTTAACCGATGACAAGCCGCGGGTGATTGCCTTGCAGCCTATTAGCCAGAAAGAGGATGCAACCCGCCTGTGTATTGAAACCTGTATCGCCCGCAACTGGCGGCTCTCGATGCAGACACATAAGTACCTGAACATTGCCTGATAAATCAGCCCGTTCTGGCTCCTGTCAACGGCCATGCGCTGGCCGTGGATGGCAGCTTTCAGGTTCGCTAACGGCTATCGGTCAGACATCTTCGTCTTCGGGAAGAAATGACCGACTCGCTTATTCACCGCGATAAACGCAACCTGCGGTGCAGGTTTCTTTCACCATGACTGCACTCAGCAGCGGTACAATTGGCTTCATTTGATCCCAGATCCACTTTGCCAGCACTTCGCTGGTGGGATTTTCCAGGCCTGGGATCTCATTCAGATAGTAGTGATCCAGCTTGTCATACAACGGCTTAAACGCCGCTTTCAGTTCGGCGAAGTCCATGATCCAGCCGGTATAAGGATCCACCTCGCCGGTGATCTCCAGGCGCACCATAAAGGAGTGGCCATGCAGACGACCGCACTTATGTCCTTGCGGGACATGCGGTAAATGGTGAGCGGCCTCAAAGGTGAAATCTTTAAACAACGTGGTCGACATAATGCACTCTCAGACTGACAAAAAACCGCCGCATAGTAGCGGAAATGACCTTTTTTAGCATTAACTAAAATCGCTAAAAGTGTTTACTCGCAATAAACTGCTTACCTGTATTTATTTTATTGTTATAATTCAATATGTTAGTTAACCAGTTTTAGTGTTATTAACTATAGCTAAAACAGGTTAGTTCTTTTGGTTATTTATTATTTCCAACCTTTCTTTAATTGTTATTATCCCGCCGTTAACCTTAGCTTCACTTTATTTTTTAAAATTATATCCCCTTATCGTTTTTATCGTTTTTGCGTTGTTGACCGTGAAAAAAGCGGTCTGCAAAACGAAGGGGAATTTTCGCTACTGGAACATAACAACGCATGACAACTCAGGCTCCACCTTCTGCGTTGCTGCCGCTAAACCCGGAGCAACTGGCGCGCCTTCAGGCCGCAACCACTGATTTGACGCCCACCCAGTTAGCCTGGGTTTCTGGTTATTTCTGGGGCGTACTGAACCAACAGCCTGCAGCAGCTACTACCGTACCGACATCTGCGCCAGAGGTCCCGGCAATTACGCTGATTTCCGCGTCGCAAACCGGCAACGCTCGCCGCGTGGCGGAAGTGCTGCGCGACGATCTGCTGGCAGCGAAACTTAACGTCAACCTGGTTAACGCTGGTGACTACAAGTTCAAACAAATCGCTAACGAAAAATTGCTGGTGATGGTGGCCTCTACCCAGGGCGAGGGGGAAGCGCCGGAAGAAGCTGTTGCACTGCATAAGTTCCTGTTCTCGAAAAAAGCGCCAAAACTTGATGGTACCGCCTTTGCGGTGTTCGGCCTTGGCGATACGTCGTATGAATTCTTCTGTCAGGCGGGGAAAGACTTCGACAGCAAACTTGCCGAACTGGGGGCGGAGCGCCTGCTGGATCGCGTTGACGCCGATGTTGAGTATCAGGCGGCGGCTGCCGAATGGCGCGCGCGCATCGTCGAGGTGTTGAAAGCCCGCGTACCGAAAGGCTCTCCTGCGCAGGCCGCGGCGAGCGCGGTGAATGAGGTTTTCTCCAGCCCCTATACTAAAGAAGCGCCGTTAACGGCGAGTTTGTCCGTGAACCAAAAAATCACCGGTCGTCATTCCGAAAAAGATGTTCGCCATATCGAAATCGATCTCGGGGATTCAGGGTTGCGCTACCAGCCGGGCGACGCGCTGGGCGTCTGGTATCAGAACGATCCAGCTCTGGTGAAAGAACTGGTGGAATTGCTGTGGTTGAAAGGTGATGAGCCAGTTACGGTTGACGGTAAAACACTGCCGCTTGCTGAAGCGTTACAGTGGCACTTCGAACTGACGGTCAACACCGCCAACATCGTGGAGAATTACGCCACTCTGACGCGCAGCGAAACGTTGTTGCCGCTGGTGGGTGATAAAGCCCAGTTACAGCACTATGCCGCGACAACGCCGATTGTCGATATGGTGCGTTTCTCTCCGGCACAGCTTGATGCGCAAGCGCTGATTGGTCTGCTGCGCCCGCTGACGCCGCGCCTCTACTCTATTGCCTCTTCGCAGGCAGAAGTGGAAAACGAAGTGCATGTTACCGTCGGTGTGGTGCGTTACGAAGTGGAAGGGCGTACGCGTACGGGCGGTGCTTCCAGCTTCCTCGCGGATCGTATAGAAGAAGAGGGCGAAGTGCGGGTGTTCATTGAGCACAACGATAACTTCCGTCTGCCAGCCAACCCGGAAACGCCGGTAATTATGATTGGCCCGGGCACTGGCATTGCGCCGTTCCGCGCCTTTATTCAACAACGCGCGGGCGATGAAGCGCCGGGTAAAAACTGGCTATTCTTTGGCAACCCGCACTTTACCGAAGATTTCCTCTATCAGGTGGAGTGGCAGCGTTACGTTAAAGAGGGCGTGCTGAATCGCATTGATTTGGCCTGGTCCCGCGATCAAAAAGAAAAAGTCTACGTACAAGACAAACTGCGCGAACAGGGCGCAGAGCTGTGGCGCTGGATCAATGACGGTGCGCACATTTATGTCTGTGGCGACGCCAATCGCATGGCGAAAGATGTCGAGCAGGCTTTACTGGACGTGATTGCCGAATTCGGTGGCATGGATACCGAAGCGGCGGATGAATTTTTAAGTGAGCTGCGCGTTGAGCGCCGTTATCAGCGAGATGTCTACTAATGAGTGAAAAACATCCCGGCCCACTGGTGGTCGAAGGTAAACTGGTCGACGCCGAGCGTCTGAAGCTCGAAAGCAACTATCTGCGCGGCACGATTGCAGAAGATCTGCACGACGGCCTGACTGGCGGTTTCAACGGCGACAACTTTCTGCTGATCCGTTTTCACGGTATGTATCAGCAGGATGACCGCGATATTCGCGCCGAACGCGCCGAGCAGAAACTGGAGCCGCGCCACGCGATGATGCTGCGCTGCCGGCTACCGGGCGGCATCATTACGCCGAAGCAGTGGCTGTCGATAGATAAATTTGCCGATGATAAAACCCTCTACGGCAGCATTCGCCTGACCAACCGCCAGACGTTTCAGTTCCACGGCATCCTGAAAAAGAACGTCAAACCGGCACACCAGATGCTGCACGAAGTCGGGCTTGACGCGCTGGCGACCGCCAACGACGTTAACCGTAATGTGCTGTGTACGTCGAACCCGGTTGAGTCGGAACTGCATGCAGAAGCCTACGAGTGGGCGAAAAAACTCTCCGAGCATCTGTTGCCGCGTACCCGCGCTTATGCGGAGATTTGGCACGACGCCGAGAAAGTGGCGACCACGGATGAAGAGCCGATTCTGGGTAAAACTTACCTGCCGCGTAAGTTCAAAACCACGGTGGTTATTCCGCCGCAGAACGACGTGGATTTGCACGCTAACGACATGAACTTTGTTGCGGTTGCGGAAAACGGCAAGCTGGTCGGTTTTAACCTGCTGGTGGGCGGCGGGCTTTCCATTGAACACGGAAATAAAAAAACCTACGCCCGCACCGCGAGCGAGTTTGGTTATCTGCCGCTAGAGCATACGCTGGCGGTGGCAGAAGCGGTGGTCACGACCCAGCGCGACTGGGGTAACCGTACCGACCGTAAAAACGCCAAAACCAAATACACGCTGGAACGCGTTGGCATCGATACTTTCAAAGCGGAAGTGGAACGCCGCGCGGGGATCAAATTCGAACCGATTCGCCCGTACGAATTCACCGGTCGCGGCGATCGCATTGGCTGGGTGAAAGGTATCGATAATAAATGGCACCTGACGCTGTTTATTGAAAACGGCCGTATTCTGGATTATCCGGGCCGTCCGCTGAAAACCGGTCTGCTGGAAATTGCTAAGATCCATAAAGGCGACTTCCGTTTAACGGCAAACCAGAATCTGATTGTGGCCGGAGTGCCGGAAAGCCAGAAAGCGAAAATCGAAAAACTGGCGCGCAGCCACGGGCTAATGGATGCGGTGAAACCGCAGCGTGAAAACTCCATGGCCTGCGTGTCGTTCCCGACCTGCCCGCTGGCCATGGCCGAAGCAGAACGTTTCCTGCCTTCATTTGTTGATAAAGTGGAAGCGGTGATGGAGAAACATGGCGTTGGCAACGATCATATCGTGCTGCGCGTCACGGGTTGCCCGAACGGCTGCGGCCGCGCGATGCTGGCGGAAGTGGGCCTGGTTGGTAAAGCACCGGGCCGCTACAACCTGCATATCGGCGGTAACCGCATCGGCACGCGTATTCCGCGTATGTTCCGGGAAAATATCACCGAAACGGAAATTTTGGAGACGCTTGATGAGCTGATCGCACGCTGGGCAAGCGAGCGTGAAGAGGGGGAAGGCTTCGGCGATTTCACCATTCGTGCCGGGATCATCCGTCCGGTACTCGATCCGGCGCGCGATTTCTGGGAATAATGCAGTAATGCCGGATGGCGGCGTAAACGCTTTATCCGGCCTACGGTTTGCGTAATTTGTAGGCCTGATAAGCGAAGTGCCATCAGGCAATGAACACGGTGAGGAACTTATGTCCAGACTCGATCTGAATGCGCTGAATGAACTGCCGAAAGTTGAACGTGTGCTTCAGCTTGCTGAAACCAATGCGCAACTCGAAAAGCTGAACGCCGAAGCGCGCGTCGGCTGGGCGCTGGAAAACCTGCCGGGCGAGTATGTGCTCTCCTCCAGCTTCGGTATTCAGGCGGCGGTAAGCCTGCATCTGGTAAACCAGGTTCAGCCGAACATTCCGGTGATCCTGACTGACACCGGCTACCTGTTTCCGGAAACCTACCAGTTTATCGACGAGCTGACGGACAAGCTCAAGCTGAACCTTAAAGTATTCCGGGCAGAACAAAGTCCGGCGTGGCAGGAAGCGCGTTACGGTAAGTTGTGGGAACAGGGTGTTGAAGGCATTGAAAAATACAATGAAATCAACAAAGTTGAACCTATGAATCGCGCCCTTGTTGAGCTGAACGCGCAAACCTGGTTTGCCGGACTACGCCGTGAACAATCCGGTAGTCGCGCCAATCTGCCTGTGCTGGCTATCCAGCGCGGCGTATTTAAAGTGCTGCCGATTATCGACTGGGACAACCGTACAGTATACCAGTACCTGCAAAAACACGGCCTGAAGTATCACCCGTTGTGGGATCAGGGTTATCTGTCCGTAGGCGACACGCACACCACCCGCAAATGGGAGCCGGGCATGGCGGAAGAAGAGACGCGCTTCTTCGGTCTGAAACGCGAATGCGGGCTGCATGAAGGCTGACAGGTCAGCATCAAACTTTGAAACACCATGAGGCAGGGAGAAATCCTTGCCTTTTTTATAGTTAAATACAGTCACCTAACAACAGGAGCATTGTGATGAAGATTGCGTTTCTGGGGCTTGGCACCATGGGGTTGTCAATGGCCGCGAATCTAATTAAAGCCGGCTATCAGGTTCAGGGCTGGAACCGTTCAGCCGGGCATTTCCCTGCAGCGACACCGTTCCCTCCGATGAACAAAAAGGCTGAAGCGACGGGGTTGAGTCCCCGCTGAAATCGGCGAGCCGGAGGGCAGATGGCAAGGGCTGGACGCCAGGGATGGCGGCCAGAGGCGAACCGAGACACGACGTCGAGTTGAGCCGACCGCAGACAGATGACCGGGAGGCGAGCGCAGTGCGCAGCACCGATTTCCCGCGGGACCGCGGGGATTGATAAGGGGAGCGCGGTAGCTCCCCTTATCCCGTTCACGGGAGATACAGCGTAAGTATCTACCAGTCTTATGGTGAACGGAATAAGTCCTCAATATCCCCCAAATACCCGCCAGCGACACCGTTTCTTCCAACGAACAAAAAGGCTGAAGAGATGGTTTTTGTCCCCGCTGAAATCGGCGAGCCGGAGGGCAGATGGCAAGGGCTGGACGCCAGGGATGGCGGCCAGAGGCGAACCGAGACACGACGTCGAGTTGAGCCGACCGCAGGCTGATGACCGGGAGGTGAGCGCAGTGCGCAGCACCGATTTCCCGCGGGGCCGCGGGGATTGATAAGGGGAGCGCGGTAGCTCCCCTTATCCCGTTCACGGGAGATAAAGTGTAAGTATCTGCCAGTCTTCTGGTGAGCGGAATAATTCCACGATCTGCCAAAAACGCCGTTCTCCTGGTGAGCGGAACTTTTCCACGATACTCCCAAAATACCGGATGGCGGCTCCGTCTTATCCGGCCAACACCACCGCCAACAATGCAGCCCTGATAAGCGTCAGTACCACAGGGCACCTCTTCCTTTTTTAGTGCATTCCTTGCACTAAAATTGTGCATTATCTGCTCAGTAAATCACACCACGGATACCCCCTTCGTCTCGCCTGCAAAAAATAAACATTAGTAAATCAAAACATTAACAAAAATTTCAAAAATATAACTGAACCAATACGTAATTGGTTCGGTAATTGCTTAGTTATAAAGGCAATACATAGAAGATTAACTGCTTAACACTCTGTAATTAAAGAAAAAGATAACTCCAAATACGGATGAACCAATATGGAAAAACCGTCACGCTATCTGGCAAATTCCAGTACGGCGCTTGAACAACTTCGTGGGCTTATTCATCAACATGAGTCAACACCAGGGACTCCACTGCCCACGGAACGTGAACTGGCGGAACGCTTAGGCGTCGGGCGGAGAGAAGTACGCCGCGCGCTGGACGTACTGGAAGAAGAGGGACGGATCTGGCGTAAGCAGGGCAAAGGCACGTTTATTGGCCCCGCTGCGCCGGTCGCGCCGCTGGCACTCCAGGGACTGGTGCAACAAACCAATATGCTGGAAGTGATGGAAGCGCGCTTGCAGGTTGAGCCGGGGCTTGCGCGGTTGGCGGCACTTCGCGCCAACCCGGAAAACCTGGCGCTGATGCAGCGCATGCTGGAACGCATCGATAACGTCAATCCGGACGATCCGGATCTTAATGAGCTATGGGATAGCGCTTTTCACCGGGCCATCGCTGAAGCGGCGGGAAACCGTTTGATGCTCGGTCTTTTTGACGCCATTGACGCCGTGCGTCGCGAACCCGCCTGGCACCATCTGCGGGAGATGGCGCGTACCCCGGCGAAGGTCGAACGCTATAACGATCATCACCACCGCATTATGCACGCCATCCGGCAGTGTCAGCCGCAGGAGGCTTTCCTGGCGATGCGTGAACATCTGCTCGACCTGCAACATGCCCTGATCCAGGCCATTCATCTCGAGGACGATACGCTATGACCACCATTCCCTTTCACGATCCCGCGCCCGTCCTGCATCTGCACAACTTGAAAGTCCAGTTCGCCGGTAGCCCGGTCAGCGTACTGGACGGTATTTCGCTGACCATAAAAGGCGGGGAAACGCTGGCGCTGGTGGGGGAATCCGGCTGCGGTAAAAGCATTACCTCGCTGGCGTTGATGGGGTTGTTGCCCAACAGCGCGCAGATCCTCAGCGGCGAAATGCAGTTTCGCAGCCACAATCTGCGCCAGCTTTCGCCAAGGGAATATTCGGATCTGCGCGGTAATGAACTGGCGATGATTTTTCAGGAGCCGATGACCTCGCTGAACCCATCATTCACCCTTGGCGATCAACTGAGTGAAACGGTGATGCGTCACCAGCATGTCTCACGGCAGACCGCGCGGGATATCGCGCTACAGATCCTCGAAAAGGTACAAATCCCGGCAGCGGAGATGCGCGTGAATGCGTATCCGCACCAGCTTTCCGGCGGTATGCGCCAGCGCGTAATGATTGCTATGGCGCTGATTAACAACCCGCGTCTGCTGATTGCCGACGAACCGACAACCGCGCTGGATGTCACTATTCAGGCGCAAATCCTGGCGCTGCTCAACACCCTGAAAGCCGAAACCGGTACGGCAGTATTAATGATCACCCACGATCTCGGCGTGGTGGCGGAAGTTGCCCAGCAAGTCGCCGTAATGTACGCCGGGCAAGTGGTCGAGCAGGGCAGCGTGGAGGCGATTTTTGCCGATCCACAGCATCCGTACACCATCGGCCTGATGGGCTCGATTCCCTCGCTGGGAGCGCGCAAAGGCCCGCTTTCCACTATTCCCGGCGCCGTACCGTTACCGGAAGCGATGCCAAAAGGCTGCCGTTTTGCCACGCGCTGCCCGTTTGCGCAGAGTCGCTGCCACGCGGAAAAACCGCCGCTACAGCCGTTGGGACGGGGCCATCAGGCGGCCTGTTTCCGCGTGCCCCTTGAACAACATATTGCGCTGGGAGAAACCGCATGAGCACACCGATCCTTGAGGCCCACGATCTCAGCAAACGCTTTGTCGGCGCGACGCGCCTGTTCGCGCAAAAACGCTTTGTCACGGCAGTCGATCGCATTTCGCTTGCTGTTTACTCCGGTGAAACGCTGGCGATTGTGGGCGAGTCCGGTTCCGGTAAATCGACGCTTGGCCGTCTGCTGTTACGTCTGCTGGCGGCGTCCGAAGGGCACGTTTACTACCAGGGCGAAGAGATCACTCACGCCAGCGGCGGGCGGTTAAACCAGTTGCGCCGCGAACTGCAAATCATCTTTCAGGATCCCTTCGCCTCGCTGAACCCGCGCATGACCGTGGAGCAGATTGTCGGCGAACCCCTGTGGCTGCACCAGAAAATGGGCAAAGCGGATCGCCAGGAGCGCGTCGCCGAACTGCTCGCGACAGTTGGTCTGCCTGCTGCTTGGGCGCGGCGTTTCCCGCATGAATTCTCCGGCGGGCAGCGTCAGCGTATTGGCATTGCCCGCGCGCTGGCTTCCGGGCCGAAGCTACTGCTGGGCGATGAACCAGTGTCCGCGCTGGATGTCTCGGTGCAGGCGCAGGTGGTGAACCTGCTGGAAAACCTGAAACAGCAATTTGGGCTGACGATGATCATCGTCGCGCACGGCCTGGCGGTGATCCGCCATATGAGTGATCGCGTGGCGGTGATGTACCTCGGGCAGATCGTCGAAATGGCGACCGTCGATGAGATCTTCGACGCGCCACTGCACCCGTACACGCAGGCACTGATCGCCTCTGCGCCGCAGACCCAGCCCGGCCTCAAGCGTGAGATGCCGCTGTTGCAGGGCGATTTACCCAATCCGGCCAGCCCGCCGCAGGGCTGTCGTTTTCATACCCGTTGCCCGCACGTCACCGATGAGTGTCGGCAACGCGAACCGATCGCTCAGGTACTTGACGGCGGCCGCCAGGTCTCCTGCCATCGCTGGCAGGAGCTCAACCGAGACCGCACGGTCATCCAGATTGCTCCACCCTCCGCTGCGTTCCTGCGCCGCCGTGCGCTGTTCGAACACGCGGCCTCTCACTCATCCCTTTAAAGGAAAAAATAATGATTGTGCGTAATTCTCTTTTGACCGTTCTGGGAAGTGTTATGTTGCTGGGCGCGGCGCTGCCGGCCCAGGCTGAAAGTGTACTGCGTATTGGCTTGGGCGCAGATCCGGACATGCTCGATCCGCACCTGGCTCGCACCTACTATGGCCGCTTTGTCTTCGCCTCGCTGTGCGATCGGCTAGTGGACGTCGATGAAAACCTGAAAGTGGTGCCGGGGCTGGCGAAAGAGTGGTCGTGGAGTGAAGACGGCAAAACCCTGACCATGAACCTGCGCGACGGCGTGACTTTCCATGATGGCGAGAAATTTGATGCCGCCGCAGCGAAATTCAGCCTCGACCGCGCCCTGACGCTGCCGGGCTCGTTGCGCAAAAGCGAGATCTCTTCGGTGGAATCTGTGGAAGTGACCGGGCCGATGCAAATCACCCTGCACCTGAAAACACCGGATTCGGCGCTGCTGATGCAGCTTACCGACCGAGCAGGCGCGATGCTGGCACCCACGGCTGCGAAAAAGCCAGACTTCGCCGCGCATCCGGTCTGCTCCGGGCCATACAAATTCGACAGCCGCGTTTCGCAGGATCGCATCGTGCTTTCGCGCTTTGACAACTACTGGAACAAAGGTGCTTATCACTTCGACAAAGTGATTTATCTGCCGATCCCGGATGCCTCGGTGCGTCTGGCGAACCTGCGTGCAGGCGATCTGGATCTCAGCGAAGGCATTGTGCCAAGCGATGTGAAAACGGTAGAGAACGACGGTAAATTAAAACTGGCGAAGGTGACCGGGCTAGGGTATCAGGGCATCACATTTAACATCAACAATGGCAAAGTCCCGGCTAACGATCCGTTTAAAGATGCGCGCGTGCGTGAAGCGTTCTCGCTGGCGATTGACCGCGAGGCGTTAAACCAGGTGGTATTCGAAGGTCTCTATGCCCCGGCGAACCAGGCGTTCTCACCGGCCAGCCCGTATCACGTTAACCTGCCAGTGCCGCCGCGCGATGTCGAAAAAGCCAAAGCGTTGCTGAAAGCGGCAGGCGTGCAGACGCCGATCACCGTTTCGCTGCTGGTGCCGAATAACCCGACTTCGCAGCAGGTGGCACAGGTGTTACAGGCGATGACCGCCGAAGCCGGTTTTAACGTCAATCTGCAAATGACCGAATTCGCCACGCTGCTGGATCGCCAGCAAAGCGGCGACTTCCAGCTCAGCTACTCTGGTTGGTCAGGCCGCCCGGATCCAGACGGCAGTATCTTCGGCTTTATTCACAGCAAAGGCACCCTCAACGATGGCCGCTACAGCAATGCACAGGTAGATGACTGGCTGACGCAGGCGCGTCTGCATAACGATCCGGCCACCCGAAAAGGGCTGTATGAGAACGTCGTTAAACAACTGCAAACAGATATGCCGATTGCTTACCTCTACTTCGAGCCGCGCATTTTTGGGCTGAATAAAAAAGTAGAGGGCTTTAAACCTTACCCGGACGGCATTGTGCGTCTGGCAGGTATGACCTTCGCGAAGTAACGGGAGTTGTAAGGAGATACCATGCTGGAATTGATATGCAAACGCCTGCTGCTCGCCATCCCGACGTTGCTGATGGTCAGTATGATGGTCTTCGGGCTGCAAAAACTGCTGCCCGGCGATCCGCTGACGGCCATGCTGGGAGAAGAGCGCGATCCGGCGGTGATCGCCCAGCTACGCGCGGAGCTGAATCTGGATGCGCCGATCCCGGTGCAATATTTCCACTGGCTTACCCGCGCCTTGCAGGGGGATCTTGGCATCTCCTTACGCACTCAGGAGACGGTGACACATCTGATCGCTACCAAACTGCCCGTTACGCTGGAGATGTCCTTGCTGGCGATGATCTTCGCGCTGTTGTTCGGCATCAGCATGGGGATTATGGCGGCAGTGAACAGGAATAGCTGGATCGATCACGGCACTAACTTTGTCGCCATTTCCGGCATCTCGGTGCCGCACTTCTGGCTGGGTATTTTGCTGATCCTGGTTTTCTCCGTCAATCTGCAATGGCTACCCGCGTCGGGCTTTGTTCCCTTCAGCGAAGATCCGCTGCAGAACCTGCGCACCTTGCTGCTGCCTTCGCTGGTGCTCGGCACCGGGCTGGCGGCAACCTTAATGCGCCACACCCGCGCATCAATGATTGCTGTCTTGAAAGCGGATTACATCCGCACCGCCAGGGCGAAGGGGCTGTTGCCAAAGACAGTGATCATGAAGCACGCATTTCGTAATGCGCTGGTGCCGGTGATCACCCTGACCACGCTGCTGTTTGGCGAACTGCTGGGCGGTGCGGTGCTGACCGAGCAGGTATTTACCATTCCCGGCTTCGGCAAAATGATTGTCGATTCAGTGTTCAACCGTGATTACGCGGTGGTGCAGGGCGTGGTGCTGGTGGTGGCGATTGGCTTCCTGTTGCTCAACCTGTTGGCCGATGTGCTGTACGTGCTGATTAACCCGAAAATGCGGAGCGAATAATGGCGGAACTGACCACTACGGGCGTGGCGGCATCGCTGCCGCGTGCGGAAAACCGGGTACTGAAGAAATTCCTCGCCAACAAAAGCGCGGTGATAGGTGCGGTGATTGTCGGCATCTTCGTATTGATCGCTTTACTGGCGCCGTGGATCGCACCGTTCGATCCGGTAAAAGCAAACTTTCTGGCGGTACGTAAACCGCCCTCTGAGCTGTACTGGTTCGGCACCGACGAACTGGGGCGCGATATTCTGTCGCGTATGGTTTGGGGAGCGCGTACCTCGCTGCTGGCCGGTTGTATCTCAGTGCTGATTGCGGTGGTAATTGGCGTGCCGCTGGGTCTGCTGGCCGGTTATTTCCAGGGGGTCTGGGATGGGGTGATTTCACGCTTTATCGAAGCGCTGTTGGCTTGTCCGTTTTTGATCATGGCGATCGCCCTCGGCGCGTTCCTCGGCCCAAGCCTGAGTAATGCCATGATCGCCATTGGCCTGTCGGCGATGCCGATCTTCGCCCGTCTGACGCGCGGCCAGGTGATTGCCATTCGCAACGAAGAGTATATCGACGGGGCGCGGGCGATTGGCCTGCCGGATCGCTGGATAATCCTGCGCTATGTGCTGCCGAATGTGATGTCGCCGATCCTCGTTCAGGCGACGCTGGCGATTGCCTCGGCGATCATCACCGAAGCCAGCCTCTCTTTTCTCGGCCTCGGCCAGCAGCCGCCGTATCCCTCCTGGGGCGCGATGCTGAATACCGCCAAAGGTTTTCTGGAGCAGGCGCCCTGGATGTCTGTTTTCCCCGGTGTGGCGATTTTTCTGACCGTACAGGGATTTAATTTACTCGGCGACGGGCTGCGCGATGCGCTCGATCCTCGCCACGACTAAGGAGTCTCGATGACGAAAGCGATTGATTTTAAAACGGGTTACGCCTCATACCGCGCACCGATGATGGGACACAATGCGGTAGCCACCTCCCAGCCGCTGGCGGCGCAGGCCGGAATGCGCATGCTGGCGCTCGGTGGTAATGCGGTGGATGCAGCCATTGCCACAGCGATGGCGCTGACTGTGGTGGAGCCGACTGGCTGCGGCATTGGCAGCGATGCGTTTGCCATTGTCTGGGATGGTAAAGAATTGCACGGTCTGAACGCCTCCGGCCGCTCCCCGGCGAGCTGGCATGCAGATATGTTTGCTGGTCTGGATGCGGTACCAGAGCTTGGCTGGAATGCCGTTACCGTACCTGGAGCGGTTTCCGGCTGGGTGGCGCTGGCCGAACGTTTCGGTTCATTGCCGCTGACCACGCTGGCGCAACCGGCGATTGAGTATGCCCGTAACGGTTTCCCGGTTTCACCACTGATTGGTGAGCTCTGGCAGCGCGGCTATAACAGGTTAAAAGATCAACCGGGCTTTAGCGCCTGTTTTGCGCCGGAAGGACGCGCGCCAAAGATCGGCGAAATCTTCCATAACCCGGCGCAGGCGAAGACGCTGGAGTTGATTGCGCAAACCAACGGCGAAGCGTTTTATCGCGGTGAACTGGCACTGAAAATTGCCGCTTTCGCGAAAGAGCATGGGGCGCACCTGAGCGAAGCGGATCTGGCAAACCATAAAGCCGATTGGGTTACGCTGCTCTCCAGGGCGTTTGCTGGTGGTTCAGTGCAGGAGTTGCCGCCGAACGGGCAGGGGATTGCGACGCTGATTGCGCTCGGCATTCTTGAGCACTGTGATATTGGTCGTTATGACCCGGATTCGGTGCAGTCGCTGCATCTGTCGATTGAAGCGATGAAGCTGGCGCTGGCCGATCTTGATCGTTACGTTGCCGATGAAGATCACCTGGAATTCGCCGCCGACCTGCTGCTCAGCGACGACTATTTAAAAGCCCGCGCGGCGCTGATCGACCCGGATAAGGCCTCCGATTTTGTTTACGGTTCGCCGACGCAAAGCGGTACGGTTTACCTCTCCACAGCGGATGCCAGCGGCATGATGGTGTCGTTTATTCAGTCCAACTATATGGGGTTTGGTTCCGGCGTCGTGGTGCCCGAAACGGGTATCAGTCTGCAAAACCGAGGCTGTGGTTTTGTGCTCGATCCGCAACACCCGAATGTGCTGGCGGGCGGCAAGCGTCCGTTACACACCATTATCCCTGGCTTTGCGATGGGGACAGACGGCAAACCGCTGATGTCTTTCGGCGTGATGGGCGGGCCGATGCAGGCGCAAGGCCATATGCAGATGGCGCTGCGCATTATGTTGCACGGACAGAACCCGCAGGCGGCGATCGATGCGCCTCGCTGGCGCGTGGTACAGGGCAGAGATGTGGTGGTGGAAGCAACGTTTGGGCGCAATCTGATTGCCGGGCTGCGCGCGCGGGGACACCAGATTACGGTGGAAGATCCGCTGGAAGGATATCATTTTGGTGGCGCTCAGGTGATCTATCGCATGCCGGAAGGGCACTATGTTGCGGCGACTGAAAGCCGCAAAGATGGGCAAGCGTTAGTGAGTTAAAGGGAATCATGCCGGATGGCGGCTACGCATTATCCGGCCTGTATCGCTTTCAGACACACGTTGTTTTTGCTTGACTCAAATCGTAGGCGCGGTAAACGTAGCGCCATCGGGCAGAATCTGCACGGCAAATTGCGATGAACCAAATAAAAAGGCCGGATAGCATCCGGCCTTCAAACTCGGCGTTAATCCAGAGTAAACGGATCGGCATCCTGCCAGGCCGGGAACTGCGCGCGGTACTCCTGCAATACGCTGAGCGACATTTCAGCGTCGATGCGCGTTGCCAGGTGCGGCTCGGCAGTAGCGATAATCTCGCCCTGCGGGCTGATTACCCGGCTATCGCCACGGTAGTGATGACCATTGCCGTCTGTGCCGACGCGGTTGCAGCCCGCCACCCACGCCTGGTTTTCAATCGCGCGAGCCACCAGCAGCGACTGCCAGTGCAGCGAGCGCGGCGCAGGCCAGTTAGCAACATAGAGCAACAGATCGTAATCGTTGCGGTTGCGCGACCACACCGGGAAACGCAGGTCGTAGCAAACCAGCGGCAGAATGCGCCAGCCGCGCCACTCAAATACCACGCGCTCATTTCCTGCTTCGTAGTGATGGTGCTCTTCGGCCATGCGGAACAGGTGGCGCTTATCGTAAAAATGCACGTTGCCTTCCGGCTCCACCAGCAGAAAACGGTTGACCGGCCCACGGTCCGTTTGTAGCGCAGCGCTGCCTGCAACCAGCGCATTGGTTTGGCGGGCTTTACTTTGCATCCATGCCACCACATCTTCTTGCGACATGGACTGTTTCGCCGCTTCCATCGCAAAGCCAGTGGTGAACATTTCGGGCAGGACGATGACATCCCGGCCGATAACGCCCTCCAGTTGGATGTCGAAATGGCGCAGATTCGCGGGCCCATCCATCCAGACTAACGGTTGTTGTAACAGTGTAATTTTCAAACCAGGCACAGTGTTGGCTCCCCGTAAGACAGCATTTGCACACTGTAGCAGCTAAGACATAAAAAAACCCGCAGTTGCGGGTTTTGGTAAGGGAAGAATGCTTTCAGGCTATTACCGCATCAGGCCGCTTCCGGTTTACGCAGCTTTTCCGGCGCGTTGACCACCGGCTGAGTTGCCAGCGCCTCTGGCGCGAAGTCATCAACGTTGATACTGCGCAGACGGCTGACTTCCGCTTTACTCAACAGCGCCGCTTCTTCTGCTGTGATCAACCCGCTTGCCAGCGCCTGCTGAGCAAGATCATTCAGGCGGGTAAACGGCAGGTTTTTGCCCAGCGCTTTACAGATGCGTTGGTGAACAGGATCGGCCGCCATCACATCGACCAGCGCCTCTTCCAGCAGGCCCACCGGGTTGTGCTTGCTCGGCGCCAGATACTGGCCGCGCCCGATGCGGGAGCGGGTGGCGCTCGGCGTTTGCAAAATCTTCGCCACTTTGTGGTCCAGCTTGTCTGACGGCGCGCGGTAATGGCGCCCGGTCGGGAAAATCACCAGGCTTAATGCGCCCGCAACGAAGCGGTTCGGGAAGTTCTCCAGCAGATCGCTCATCGCTTGCTCCGCCTGATACAGCGCATCCTGCACGCTCCAGTGTACCAGTGGCAGATCCGCTTCCTGGCGGCCTTCATCCTCATAACGTTTTAGCGCGGCAGAGGCGAGGAACAACTGGCTGAGAATATCTCCCAGACGGGCGGAGATACGCTCGCGGCGCTTCAGGCTGCCGCCCAGCACCGCCATTGAAACATCAGACAGCAGCGCAAGGTTGGCGCTCAGACGGTTCAGATGCTGGTAGTAACGTTTGGTGGCGTCGCGGGTCGGCGTGGCGCTGGTTAAACCGCGCGTCAGGCCAAGCCACAGGCTACGCATTTTATTACTGCCAACATGGCCGATATGTTTAAACAGCAGTTTATCGAAAGCGCCCACATCATTATTCTGCGCAGCGGCCATCTCTTCCAGCACATACGGATGGCAGCGGATCGCGCCCTGGCCGAAAATCATCATGCTGCGGGTCAGAATGTTCGCGCCTTCCACGGTAATGGCAATTGGCGCGCCCTGGTAGGCACGAGCCAGGAAGTTGCCTTCGCCGAGCATAATGCCTTTACCGCCGGCAATATCCATCGCATCAATGATGGATTGTTGGCCGCGGTGAGTGCAATGATATTTGACGATAGCGGAAAGCACCGCCGGTTTTTCGCCGAGCATAATACCGTAGGTGATGAGCGAGGCGGCCGCATCCATCACGTAAGCGTTACCGCCGATGCGCGCCAGCGGCTCTTCGATACCTTCCATTTTGCCGATTGGCACTTTGAACTGACGGCGAATATGGGCGTAAGCGCCAATCCCCAGCGCGACAGATTTCAGGCCGCCGGTGGAGTTAGATGGCAGAGTAATACCACGACCGACCGACAAACATTCCACCAGCATACGCCAGCCCTGACCGGCCATTTTGGGCCCGCCAATAATGTAATCAATCGGCACAAAGACATCGCCACCGCGGGTTGGCCCGTTCTGGAACGGAACGTTCAGCGGAAAGTGACGACGGCCAATTTCCACACCCGGCGTTGATGTCGGGATCAGCGCACAGGTGATACCCAGCTCTTCTTCGCCGCCGAGCAGTTTTTCCGGATCCGAAAGTTTAAAGGCCAGGCCGAGTACGGTGGCAATCGGTGCCAGGGTGATATAGCGTTTATTCCAGCTCAGGCGCATGCCGAGCACCAGCTCGCCCTGCCATTCGCCCATGCAGACCACGCCGGTATCGGGGATAGCGCCTGCATCGGAACCTGCTTCCGGGCTGGTCAGTGCAAAGCAGGGGATCTCCAGGCCACGCGCCAGGCGCGGCAGATAATGATTTTTTTGTTCTTCCGTACCGTAGTGTTGCAGCAGTTCGCCAGGACCTAAAGAGTTCGGCACACCGACAGTAATGGCAAGAATACCTGAGACGCCGGAGAGTTTTTGCAACACGCGGGACTGCGCATAAGCAGAGAATTCCAGCCCGCCGTACTCTTTCTTGATGATCATCGCGAAGAAGCGGTGCTCTTTTAAGAACGCCCACAGTTCCGGCGGCAGATCGGCCATTTCATGGGTGATCTGGAAATCGTTCGCCATGCGGCAGGCTTCTTCCACCGGGCCGTCGATAAAGGCTTGTTCTTCAGCGGTCAGGCGCGGCTGCGGATAGTTGTGCAGCTTTTTCCAGTCCGGGTTACCGCGAAACAGATCGCCTTCCCACCAGGTCGTGCCTGCGTCGATCGCTTCTTTTTCGGTACGCGACATCGGCGGCATCACTTTGCGAAAACTGCGAAATACCGGGACGGAAATCAGTGCCTTACGCATCGGCGGCAGGTTGAACGGCACCAGAATGATCGCCAGCGGCAGCAGCACCCAGATGGACCACAGCCCCATAACGCCCAGCGCGGCAGTCCACACCAGTAAAATTACGCTGCTCAAGAGCAGATTGACCCGGTGATAAAACAGCACACCGAGGAGAACGACCGTTGCGATAAGGCTCAAAATCATCATAGAAAAAAGCTCCCTTTCTTGTAGGAGGTCTGACCACTTGTGATGTTATGGTTGTAGTGGATGAGATTTCTTTTAGCAATGTGTTTACAAAATAATTACAACCTGGTTCACATTGTTGGGGGGTTTTTGCGCACGGAAAACGAAAACGCGAAGGTGCTGTGGCTTTAGCTTCTCGCTCCGGATCCTATCCGGTACACTGCGCAATGTTATTTACATCTATGCTGAAGGATATCCTCATGTACCAGGATCTGATTCGTAACGAACTGAACGAAGCGGCGGAAACGCTGGCGAATTTCTTGAAAGATGAAGCCAATATTCACGCGATTCAGCGCGCGGCGGTGCTGTTGGCGGACAGTTTCAAAGCGGGTGGTAAAGTGTTGTCCTGCGGTAACGGCGGTTCTCACTGCGATGCTATGCATTTTGCGGAAGAGTTAACCGGTCGCTACCGTGAAAACCGTCCTGGCTATCCGGCGATTGCTATCTCCGACGTCAGCCATCTCTCCTGCGTGAGCAACGACTTCGGTTACGACTACGTCTTCTCCCGCTATGTGGAAGCCGTGGGTCGTGAAGGCGACGTGCTGCTGGGCATTTCTACTTCCGGCAACTCTGGCAACGTGATCAAAGCGGTAGCGGCAGCGCGTGAGAAGGGGATGAAAGTCATCACCCTGACCGGTAAAGATGGCGGCAAGATGGCAGGTACAGCGGATGTTGAAATTCGTGTGCCGCATTTCGGTTATGCTGATCGTATTCAGGAGATCCATATCAAAGTGATTCATATCCTGATTCAGTTGATCGAAAAAGAGATGGTTAAGGCGTAGGGAAGGCTATTTTATTTGCCATTTTGAACCTGGGCAGTGCTCAAAATCCTCACGTACTCCTTGTACGCTCCGGTTTTTCCGCGCTGTCCGTGTTCAAACTGGCTGCAACAATTACGCCTTCCCAGAATTAAGGCGTTTTTGGGGGTGAATATGTGCGAACTGCTCGGTATGAGCGCCAATGTGCCGACCGATATCTGTTTTAGTTTTACCGGGCTTGTCCAGCGCGGTGGTGGAACCGGGCCGCATAAAGACGGCTGGGGCATCACTTTTTATGAGGGCAAGGGCTGTCGCACGTTCAAAGATCCGCAACCGAGTTTTAACTCTCCGATCGCGAAGCTGGTGCAGGACTATCCGATCAAGTCCCGCTCGGTGGTTGCGCATATTCGCCAGGCCAACCGTGGTGAAGTGGCGCTGGAAAATACCCATCCGTTCACCCGCGAGCTGTGGGGACGCAACTGGACTTACGCACACAACGGTCAGTTGAGCGGCTATAAATCGCTGGAGACTGGCAATTTTCGCCCGATTGGCGAAACCGACAGCGAAAAAGCGTTCTGCTGGTTGCTGCATAAGATTACGCAACGTTATCCGCGTACGCCGGGCAATATGACGGCGGTGTTTAAGTACATTGCCTCGCTGGCAACGCAACTGCGCGAGAAGGGCGTTTTCAACATGTTGTTATCGGACGGGCGCTATGTGATGGCGTTCTGCTCGACAAATCTGTTCTGGATCACCCGGCGTGCGCCGTTTGGCGTGGCGAAACTGCTGGATCAGGACGTTGAAATTGATTTTCAACGGGAAACCACACCGAACGATGTGGTTACCGTGATTGCCACCCAGCCGTTAACCGGCAACGAAACCTGGCAAAAGATTATGCCAGGTGAGTGGGCGTTATTTTGTCTGGGGGAGCGCGTAGTTTGACGCCAGCTGTGGCTGAACCGTGGTGTTCAGCGGCTTGCTGACGACATAGCGACCATCCACAACCGAGACAACCGGCGGCTGGTGGGTGGTGGCAAAATAGTCATAACCTGGCTTCAGTTGCTTCCAGAAATCCGCATAGGTCGAATATTTGTGACGCTGCATATTGGCGTCGGTCATGCGGAACGGATAGATGCTCAGTTGCACGTTCGGCTGGCCAAAGATCAGCGCGGCGGTCACAAACTGGAAAATCTCATCAATGTTCGAATCCGTCATGGCATAGCAGCCAATCGAGACGCAGGCACCGTGGATCATCAGATACTTGCCTTCATAGCCGTGGGTGCGGTCATAGGCATTCGGGAAACCAATGTTGATCGCTTTGTAGAAGCGGCTGTCCGGCTTCAACTGATTACGCTGAATGGAATAAAACCCTTCCGGGCTTTTAAAATCGCCCTGGCGCTGTTTCGGGCCCAGACCGCCGGAGTAATTGCAGATTTTATAGCTGTCGAGCAGTTGGTATTGCTCGCCCATTTTGACGTAGAGATCAAGGGTGCGCTCTTCTTTGAAGATTTGGATATAAACCGGCGACCCCATTAACTGCTGCTTATATTCTTTGCTTACCGGCGTAACCGAACTGTTGCTGCTCATTAAGCCAGCGAACGAGACGCACGGGATCAGAAGCATCGCAATAAACAATGCGATTTTGCGCATACAACTTGTTTCCTTGATAAAGCGAATACCACATTGCCAGGACGGCAAAAGATGCCCAAAATTCAGACTAATCTGTTTCGGAGCGCCCACATTAGCATTACGCCATTTTTTCGCAAGCCAGAATAGAGTTCATCTTTCACGCTTGATCTTTTTTGGCGATATTTTCGCCATCGCGAAAATTATGTTCTGTTTTGCGTTTCAAACACATGGCCGTTTAGCTGGTGCTTATTATGAAACTAAAACGGCAGAAGTAACCATTAAATTACCCTCTTTTCGGCAGTTTTACGCACTGGCTTCTCATTTCACTGGAATGTGCTGTATACTTATCCAGTATTCTGTGAGGGCGTACACATGCGCAAAATCATACATGTCGATATGGATTGCTTTTTCGCGGCGGTCGAGATGCGCGATAACCCCGCCCTGCGAGACATCCCCATTGCCATCGGCGGCAGCCGCGTTAAGCGCGGCGTCATCAGCACCGCTAATTATCCGGCGCGTAAATTTGGCGTGCGCAGCGCAATGCCCACGGCAATGGCGCTGAAACTTTGTCCTCACCTCACTTTGCTGCCCGGCCGCTTTGATGCTTATAAAGAAGCGTCAAATCAGATACGCGATATTTTTTCCCGCTACACGACGTTGTTTGAACCGCTTTCGCTGGATGAAGCCTATCTGGATGTCACCGACAGCCCGCACTGCCACGGCTCAGCGACGCTGATGGCGCGGGAGATCCGCCAGACTATTTTTAATGAAACGCAACTGACGGCTTCAGCGGGCGTGGCGCCGGTGAAGTTTCTCGCCAAAATTGCCTCCGATCTCAATAAACCCAACGGCCAGTATGTGATCACGCCTGCGGAAGTTCCGCAATTTCTCCGCACGCTGCCGTTAAGCAAGATCCCGGGCGTTGGCAAAGTATCGGCGGCAAAACTGGAGACGCTGGGGCTGCGCACCTGTGAAGACGTGCAGCGCAGCGATCTGGCGATGTTGCTTAAACGCTTTGGTAAATTTGGCCGTATTTTGTGGGAGCGTAGCCAGGGCATTGATGAGCGGGAAATCAGTAGCGAGCGGTTACGTAAATCCGTTGGCGTGGAGCGCACGCTGGCAGACGATATTCACCACTGGGAAGAGTGCGAAGCGATTATTGAGCATTTATACCCGGAGCTGGAGCGTCGGCTGGCAAAAGTGAAGCCGGATTTGCTGATTGCCCGCCAGGGAGTAAAGCTGAAGTTTAATGATTTTCAGCTCACTACCCAGGAACATGTCTGGCCGCGCTTAAATAAAGAGGATCTGCTGGCAACGGCGCGGAAAACGTGGAATGAGCGTCGCGGAGGGCGCGGTGTGCGGCTGGTAGGGCTGCATGTGACGTTGCTGGATCCGCAACTGGAGCGGCAACTGGTGCTGGGGTTATAAATGAATGTCCGCGCCGGGTGGCGCGGACAGCGGGCTTATTTCGCCGGAATAGCTTTCAGCAGCTCGGTCAGCAGCGTCCAGTAGTGGCCCACGCTTTCGATATGCACTTGCTCATCCGGAGAGTGCGGGCCAGTAATGGTCGGCCCAATGGAGACCATGTCCATGTTCGGGTACGGTTTTTTGAACAGACCGCACTCCAGACCTGCGTGGATCACCTGAATGTTCGGCGTTTTGTTGAACAAACGCTGATAAGTCTCACGCACCAGCGCCATTACCGGCGAATGCGCATCCGGCTGCCAGCCCGGGTAGCTGCCTTTCGGCTCAGTTTTCGCGCCAGCCAGCGCGCCCAGTGATTCCAGCATGCTCACCACGTACTCTTTACCGCTATCGACCAGCGAACGGATCAGGCAGATGATTTCCGCGCTGTCGTCCTGCAGGGTAACTACGCCGACGTTCAGCGAGGTTTCAACCACACCTTTTGCCACGTCGGAGTTACGAATGACACCGTTTGGCGTGGCATTCAGCAGGCGAACAAATGTGTCGCGGGAAGCGGTGGTCAGCGCGGCTTTGTCGCTGCTTGCGCTTTCCAGCACTACCACCAGGTTCTTCTCTTTCATCTCCAGCTCGTTTTTCAGGATTGCCTGGTACGTGCTGGCCAGTGTTTTGAGCTGTGCAGCATTAGCGGCCGGAACAGCAACTACGGCAATCGCTTCGCGCGGGATGGCGTTGCGCAGGGTGCCGCCGGTGAAATCGAGCAGACGCAGATCCAGTTCTGCCGCGTGTCCGGCAAGGAAGCGCGCCAGCAGTTTGTTGGCATTGCCCAGACCGACATGAATTTCCGCGCCGGAGTGGCCACCTTTCAGGCCTTTCAGCGTCAGTTTGAAGGTTTCATAATCGGCCGGTACAGCTTCGCGGGTCAGCGGCAGGGTGGTGATAAAATCTATCCCGCCCGCGCAGCCCATGTAAATTTCACCCTCTTCTTCAGAGTCGGTGTTAATCAGAATGTCAGCCTGCAACCAGTTGGCCTGCAAACCAAACGCGCCGTCCATACCCGCTTCTTCGGTCATGGTCAGCAGCACTTCCAGCGGGCCGTGTTGCACGGTGGAATCGGCCAGCACGGCCAGAGCAGAGGCCATACCGATGCCGTTATCCGCGCCGAGTGTGGTACCGCGAGCTTTAACCCATTCGCCATCGATATAAGGGCGAATTGGATCGGTGGTGAAGTCGTGAACGGTGTCGTTATTTTTCTGCGGCACCATGTCCAGATGCGCCTGCAATACGACCGGTTTGCGATTTTCCATGCCAGCGGTGGCCGGTTTGCGGATCAGAATATTGCCCACCTGGTCGCGCTCTGCGTGGAGACCTTTTTCCTTCGCCCAGCCCATAATATGTTCGGCGAGTTGTTCTTCATGGTAGGACGGGTGAGGAATAGAACAGATTTTGGCAAAAATATCCCACAGCGGTTGTGGCGATAGTTGAGACAGTTCAGACACGATGAGTCTCCTTACAAAGAGCCTGCGAAACTTACCTTGCAGGTCACAGGGTTAAATAAACGGGCATCGCAAGAGCGCGCCTTGCGAGATGGCGTTGAGAATAACACTTTCTTGCCAGACTGCGAGCCTGTAAACATGGAAAAAGCGCCGCTAATGCCGGGTACTACTGGTTTTTAGTACCGCAGATCTCTATAATCTCGCGCAACCTATTTTCCCCTGGAACACTTTTTAAGCCGTAAAACACGGGCTGGGACACTTCACATGAGCGAAAAATACGTCGTCACCTGGGACATGTTGCAGATTCACGCACGCAAACTGGCCGCCCGATTGATGCCTTCAGAACAATGGAAAGGCATTATCGCCGTAAGCCGCGGCGGTCTGGTACCGGGCGCATTACTGGCGCGTGAGTTGGGTATTCGTCATGTTGATACCGTTTGCATCTCCAGCTACGACCACGATGACCAGCGCGAATTGAAAGTGCTGAAACGTGCTGAAGGCGATGGTGAAGGCTTTATCGTGGTTGACGATCTGGTCGATACCGGCGGTACTGCGGTAGCGATTCGCGAAATGTATCCGAAAGCGCACTTCGTCACCATCTTCGCCAAACCGGCAGGTCGACCGTTGGTTGACGATTATGTTATTGATATCCCGCAGGATACCTGGATTGAACAACCGTGGGATATGGGCGTCGTTTTCGTTCCGCCTATCAGTGGTCGTTAATTCCCCCGCACATTCTGCTAACGCCCGGTTCTACCGGGCGTTGTTCATTTTGTAGCACCTCAGGTTACAATAACCTCCAGTGAGATATACTTGGAGGCTGCGCGCGATGTCACAAACCAATCTTAGCGAAACTCTGTTCAAACCCCGTTTCAAGCATCCGGAAACTTCAACGCTGGTACGTCGGTTCAACGCTGGCACACAGCAGCAAATCTTATCAACGCTGGATGGTAAAAACGTCCCGCACTGGTATCGCATGCTCAACCGATTAATGTGGATTTGGCGCGGTATTGATGCCCGCGAGATCCTCGAAGTGCAGTCACGCATTGTGGTAAGCCAGGCCGAGCACACCGATCCGGAACTGTACGACACGGTGGTGGGTTACCGCAGCGGTAACTGGATCTACGAATGGTCCACGCAGGCTATGCTCTGGCAGCAAAAGGCGATGCAGGAGCAGGACGCTGCGCAGAGCGGTCGCCATTGGCTGCGTGCCTCCTGCCTGTACAGCCTGGCGGCTTATCCGCACATCAAAGGCGATGTGCTGGCCGAGCAGGCACAGGCGCTGGCGAATCGCGCCTATGAAGAGGCGGCACAGCGCCTGCCTGGGGCGCTCAAGGAGATAGCGTTCAGTATTCCGGGGGGGGCGCCAGTGACCGGCTTTTTGCATATGCCGCCTGGCGACGGCCCTTTCCCGACAGTCTTAATGTGCGGCGGGCTGGATGGCCTGCAAATCGATTACTACACCCTGTATGAGCGTTACTTCGCTCCGCAAGGGATGGCGATGTTGACGCTGGATATGCCTTCTGTCGGCTTTTCGTCGAAATGGAAATTGACCCAGGATTCGAGCCTGTTGCATCAGCACGTTTTGCAAGCGCTGCCGAATATTCCGTGGGTCGACCATACACGGGTCGCGGCGTTTGGTTTCCGTTTTGGCGCAAACGTGGCGGTACGCCTGGCTTATCTGGAAGCGCCGCGCCTGAAAGCGGTGGCTTGTCTGGGGCCGATAGTGCATGCGTTGCTTAACCAGCCGTTACGCCAGGGGCAGATGCCGGAAATGTATCTTGATGTACTGGCCAGCCGTCTGGGTATGCATGATGCTTCCGATGAAGCGCTGCGCGTTGAGCTGAACCGCTACTCCCTGAAAACCCAGGGTCTGCTCGGACGGCGTTGCCCAACGCCGATGCTTTCCGGTTTCTGGCAAAATGATCCGTTCAGCCCGGAAGAGGAGTCGCATTTAATCAGTACGTCATCGAGTGAGGGCAAACTGTTTGAGATCCCCTTCAATCCGGTCTATCGCAATTTTGATAAGGCTCTGGAGCAAATAACCGGATGGATCAACCATCATTTCCGTTAATAGATTGATAAATTCTATTGATTTGGTAAAACAGTTGCTTCACAAAAGGAGATCGCAATGACGTTACCGAGTGGACATCCGAAAAGCAGACTGGTTAAAAAATTTACTGCGCTTGGGCCTTATATCCGCGAAGAGCAGTGCGAAGATAACCGCTTTTTCTTTGATTGCCTGGCTGTTTGCGTCAACGTAAAACCAGCGCCGGAGAAACGCGAGTTCTGGGGATGGTGGATGGAAATGGAAGCGCAGGAAACATGTTTTACCTATCGTTATCAGTTTGGTCTGTTTGATAAAGAAGGGCACTGGAAGCCGACGGCAATTAAAGACCAGGAAGTGGTCGAGCGCCTCGAACAGACGCTACGTGATTTCCACGAACGGGCGCGTAAGATGCTGGCGTCCTTAGAGCTGAAGCTGGAACCTGCCGATAATTTCAAAGCGTCGTTGAAACTCCCCGCGTAAATCCCCTCTGAATATGAATAAAAAAGGCCCGATCGCCTTTCACGTATCGGGCTTCTGGCACTGGCCAGCTTGTAACCTGAAGCAGGTTAAAGAAATGCCCTCTTGCAAGGGCATTCGATATAACGAGGGTGTGACAGGTTCAAAAACTTAGAACTGGTAAGTCATGCCAACGGCAACAACATCGTCATTCGCCAGACCCAGTTTGTTGTCGCTTTTCAGCTGGTTGATTTTGTAATCCACCATTGCAGACATGTTTTTGTTGAAGTAGTAAGTTGCGCCAACATCGATGTAGTTAACCAGATCTTCGTTGCCAACCCCTTTTTCCAGGTCTTTGCCTTTGGTCAGCACATAGCCCAGGGACGGACGCAGACCGAAGTCGAACTGGTACTGGATAACCGCTTCGAAGTTCTCACTTTTGTTAGCAAAACCTGAACCCAGACCGGTGGAAGATGCGGCAGATACTGGTGTCATGTTGTAAGCGATGCCGTACATAGTGGCGATGTACACGTTATTTGCATCGTATTTCGCGCCGGTTGCCCAGGCTTCGGCTTTCTCGCCGCGACCAAACGCTGCGGTGTTCTGCGCGGTGGTACGGTCAGAGTTAGCATAGGCACCAATCAGGCTGACCGCGCTGCCGCCGAAGTTATAGGAGAGAGAAGTACCCCAGCCGTCGCCGTTTTGTTTGCTTACAGCGCGATTGCTTTCATTTTTACCCTGATACTGCAGGGACATATTCAGACCGTCGATCATGCCAAAGAAGTCGGTGTTGCGGTAAGTAGCAACCCCAGAAGTACGTTTGGTCATGAAGTTATCGGTACGGGTCATACCGTCGCCGCCGAATTCCGGGAACATATCCGTCACGGAAGCTACATCGTACAGTATGCCCAGGTTACGACCGTAGTCGATAGAACCAACATTTTTCATTTTCAGGCCAGCAAACGCCAGACGGGTTTTCTGGCTGGTTGCTGTATTGCCGTTGTTGGTTTCGTCGTTGTTACCGGCAAACTCAGCTTCCCAACGGCCAAAACCGGTCAGTTGATCGTTAATCTGCGTTTCACCTTTGAAACCGAGACGAACATAAGTTTTATCACCGTCGTTGCTGGTATCGTCGCTGAAGTAGTGCTCGGCTTTCACTTTGCCATACAGATCCAGTTTGTTGCCGTTCTTGTTATAAACTTCCGCTGCGTGAACAGAAGAAGCAGAAGCGACAACGCCCATTACCATTAATGCCAGAGTGCTCTTTTTCATTTTGATTCCTGATTTAACTAACGCGCTAATATTCGCTGGGCATATACCCCGTGAAAAACATGAAGGGTTTTATCGCTCTGAAATTAAATATTTATGACAAATTAAGAATAATTTTAAAAAGTTGTGTTTGAGTATGTTTGTAACAAAAACGTCAAAATTTACCGTTAAGCTTGCTGATCCTGCGCAGCAAAAAAGCGGCCTGATTGCACTGATGGTTGGCAATCACCGCGACTCCTGTTACAACGTCTGACGACTATCGATATTTCTTATTTTTTCTTAAAAACGGCAGAGAATCATGAGTGACAGCCAGACGCTGGTGGTAAAACTCGGCACCAGTGTTTTAACGGGCGGTTCCCGTCGCCTGAACCGCGCCCATATTGTAGAGCTGGTGCGCCAGTGCGCGCAGCAGCACGCCGCCGGGCATCGAATTGTAATTGTGACTTCCGGGGCGATTGCCGCTGGACGCGAACACCTTGGCTACCCGGAATTGCCGGCAACCATTGCCTCAAAACAACTGCTGGCGGCGGTCGGGCAGAGCCGTTTGATTCAGTTATGGGAACAACTGTTTTCTATTTACGGTATTCACGTCGGGCAGATGTTGCTGACCCGCGCGGATATGGAAGACAGAGAGCGCTTCCTTAACGCTCGCGACACCCTGCGTGCGCTGCTTGATAACAATATCGTGCCGGTGATTAACGAGAATGATGCGGTCGCGACGGCGGAAATCAAAGTCGGTGACAACGATAACCTCTCTGCGCTGGCAGCGATTCTGGCTGGTGCGGATAAGCTACTGCTGCTGACCGATCAGCAGGGGCTGTTCACTGCCGATCCGCGTAACAACCCGGATGCGGAACTGATTAAAGATGTTTACGGTATCGATGATGCCCTGCGCGCAATTGCGGGCGACAGCGTTTCTGGCCTCGGTACTGGCGGAATGGGCACCAAATTGCAGGCTGCCGATGTCGCCTGCCGCGCCGGAATCGACACTATTATTGCCGCAGGCAGCAAACCGGGCGTAATTGGCGATGTGATGGCGGGGATCCCCGTGGGAACGCGTTTCCACGCGCAAGCCTCGCCGCTGGAAAATCGCAAACGCTGGATTTTCGGCGCGCCGCCAGCGGGTGAGATTACCGTTGATGAAGGCGCTACCGCCGCGATCCTCGAACGTGGTAGTTCCCTGTTGCCGAAAGGTATTAAAAGCGTGACAGGCAACTTCTCGCGTGGTGAAGTGATCCGCATCTGTAATTTGCAGGGGCGCGATATTGCCCACGGCGTAACCCGCTATAACAGCGATGCGCTGCGTCGTATTGCCGGGCACCACTCGCAGCAAATCGACGCCATTCTGGGCTATGAATATGGCCCTGTCGCCGTTCACCGCGACGACATGATTACCCGTTAAGGAGCAGAAGTATGCTGGAACAAATGGGCATTGCTGCGAAAGCAGCATCATATAAGCTGGCATTGCTCTCCAGCCGCGAGAAAAACCGCGTGCTGGAAAAAATCGCCGATTACCTGGAAGCGCAGGCGCACGAGATCCTGCTGGCGAACGAACAGGATCTACTGGAAGCTCGTCGTAACGGCCTGAGCGAAGCGATGCTCGACCGTCTGGCGCTGAACCCGACACGCTTAAAAGGGATCGCCGACGATGTCCGTCAGGTTTGCAAACTGGCCGATCCGGTCGGCCAGGTGATCGATGGTGGTTTGCTGGACAGCGGCCTGCGCATTGAACGCCGTCGCGTACCGCTGGGTGTTATCGGCGTAATTTATGAAGCGCGCCCGAACGTGACCGTGGACGTTGCTTCGCTGTGTCTGAAAACCGGTAACGCGGCAATCCTGCGCGGTGGCAAAGAAACCTGGCGCACCAATGCAGCTACGGTAAAAGTGATTCAGCAGGCGCTGGAAGAGTGTGGCCTGCCTGCCGGTGCAGTACAGGCGATTGAAAGCCCGGATCGCGAACTGGTCAATCAAATGCTGCGTATGGATAAGTACATCGACATGCTGATCCCACGCGGTGGCGCGGGTCTGCACAAGCTGTGCCGCGAGCAGTCAACCATCCCGGTGATCACCGGCGGTATTGGCGTCTGTCATATCGTGGTGGATGAGTCTGCCGAGATCGAACCGGCGCTGAAGGTGATCGTCAACGCTAAAACGCAGCGCCCAAGCACCTGCAACACCGTTGAAACCCTGCTGGTGCATCAGGATATTGCAGCGACTTTCCTGCCTGCGCTGAGCAAACAGATGGCGGAAAGCGGCGTGACGCTCCACGCCGATGAACAGGCACTGGCGCTGCTGAAAAACGGCCCGGCAAAAGTGGAAGCAGTGAAAGCGGAGCAGTACGACGACGAGTTTTTGTCGCTGGATCTGAATGTGAAAGTCGTGGCCGATCTGGATGCGGCTATCGATCATATTCGCCAGCACGGTACGCAGCACTCCGACGCAATCCTGACCCGTACGCTGCGTAATGCAGACCGCTTTATCAATGAAGTGGACTCTTCCGCGGTGTATGTGAACGCCTCCACGCGCTTTACCGATGGTGGGCAGTTTGGCCTTGGCGCGGAAGTGGCTGTCAGCACGCAGAAACTGCATGCGCGCGGCCCGATGGGTTTAGAAGCGCTGACGACCTATAAGTGGATTGGTTTTGGCGACAATACCGTTCGCGCATAAATAAAACGGGCGGTACATCCAGTTATGATGTACCGCCCGTTTGATCCGGCGACGATATGCCCGCAGTGACGGTATACAAAAACGGTGCGGCTGCTGGAAATACCGGCAATTTACCTGCGACAGTATGCACCACCGAGCAGAAATGAAGCAGTGTGGTGCAAAAGTAGCCGTTTGATTCCCAAGGGCATTGACGCATCACTCGCTTAGTTTTAACCTTCTACCCCGTGATTCACATTCGTGAACACATCGCAGGGCCGATATAGCTCAGTTGGTAGAGCAGCGCATTCGTAATGCGAAGGTCGTAGGTTCGACTCCTATTATCGGCACCACCCCAACTTCCTCAAACGTCCGTAACCATCCATAACGTCTCTGATTTATAACGTTTTTACTGCATCTTTAATCCGTGTTAGTCCATAACCATCCAGTAGAATCCAGTACTGAATGTGTATAGGATTGTGTATATGTTCCTGTTCGGTCTTGGATTCCTATACACATGCCTTTAAACGATATGCAGATTCGCCGCGCTAAGCCTGAAACTAAAGCCTATACATTGGGAGATGGCCTGGGGCTGTCATTGCTTATTGAACCAAATGGAAGTAAGAGCTGGCGGTTCCGCTATCGTTATGCAGGTAAACCCAAAATGATTTCACTTGGCGTGTATCCGACAATCACACTTGCAGATGCTCGTTCCCGTCGTGATGACGCTCGGAAACTGGTCGCGGAAGGGAAGAACCCTAGTGAGGTTCGAAAAGAGCAGAAGCTCGCATTGCAAACCGAATCTGAGAATGCTTTCGAAAAGATTGCCAGAGAGTGGCATCAAATGAAGTCAGCCAAATGGTCGGCAGGATATGCCTCGGACATCATGGAAGCTTTTCAGAACGATATTTTCCCGTATGTAGGTACAAGACCAGTCGCTGAGATTAAGCCCTTAGAGCTGCTTAACGTGCTGCGTAAAATTGAAAAGCGTGGGGCGTTAGAAAAGATGCGTAAGGTACGACAGCGCTGTTCTGAGGTTTTCCGCTACGCGATAGCCACGGGCAGGGCGGAATATAATCCTGCGGCTGATCTCTCCAGCGCCCTTGAAGTACATCAATCAAATCATTTCCCGTTCCTGAAAGCCTATGAGATACCTGATTTTCTGCACGCTTTAGACACTTACACCGGAAGTCGGCTTGTCCAGATTGCTACGAAATTACTAATGATTACGGGTGTGAGGACAATCGAATTGCGTGCGGCATTATGGTCAGAATTTGATTTAGATAACGCTATTTGGGAAATTCCTGCTGAAAGGATGAAAATGCGTAAGGCACACCTTGTGCCATTATCGACTCAGGCGTTAGATTTAATAAATGAAATCAAAATTATGACAGGGAACTATCGTTATGTTTTTCCGGGGCGTAACGATCCGAACAGACCTATGAGTGAAGCGAGCATTAATCAAGTGATTAAGCGTATAGGTTATGGGGGGAAAGTTACTGGTCATGGTTTTAGGCATTCACTATCAACAATTCTTCATGAAAACGGATTTAATTCTGCATGGATTGAAATACAACTTGCTCATGTAGACAAAAATAGTATCCGAGGAACTTATAATCATGCTCAGTATATAAATAAAAGGCAAGATATGATGCAGTGGTACTCTGATTTTATTTTCAATCGAACGTGAATAGATTAGCTTTGCAATATTTAGTGGTTATGTTCAATCTGGCCGCCTTTTGGCGGCCATTTATTTGTCTGAAGTGTGAGTGATTTTCTCGACAAACTCATTAATACCCTCTCGCTTTAGAACTTCGCTATGGTTTATATAATTAACTATTTCCCATTCATAATATGAGCAAGCAATGGCTATCAACGTTATTATCTTTATATCGGTAAGATTGATTAGCATTTCTTGATAATCTTCGTTATCAAACTCGCTCTCATTGATTAGTTTAACTATTAAATAAAATCGTCTCACAACCGAGAATAAACAGTCATCTGAGTCAATATCATCAAGCCATTCGATGATTGTTTTTTTATCAACAAGCTCATCAACCAAAACAATGATACTATCTTCAATATATGTGACAGCTGCACCACCCTTATATTCTTCAAGTGCCCTATCATTTTTGTCTTCAATGTCACCTATGCAAACCTTGAATCTACTGAAGGTTTTATCAAGTGAATCAACTAAATGAAAAAACCTAAACTCAAACTTCTTAAAGTCTTCGAGTTTTTCCTGTCTCTTAATCTCATCAACCAGACTAGTATTAGCCTGGCGTTGCAATGATAACGAATTAATTAGTAGATAAATACTTATAAAGCTTAGAATTGGATTTAGTACCCCACCAACATAATCGCCAAACTGTCCCCAAACATCTGTTTTCTGCGACACATCACCACTAATTCCAAAATTAAGATAATATGCTCCCCATACTATCAACATAATCAAGAAGGATATAGTTAATATCTTTCTCATAATTATCTCACCGAATGTATTAAGTATTTAACAATGACATCCCCAAAGCCAACCACTTGACTTACATTCAATGTCAGATAAGTATAATTATCATTTAGTCCATTGTTGGTGTGTAGATTTAAACTGACGTTACTTTTCTGATTGGCAGGGATATCACGTAGAGGTGATGAAAATCCAAAAGCGATAGTATCATTTTCACCTTCTAATACGAGTCTTCCCGTTCCAGTTCTGGCATTGAAACGTGTGATCATAGCCCTGATGTCAAATCTTTGCCCAATGATCTTGGAATCTGTTAAATTTGACGCGGTAGTTTCAGTAAGTCTAATGATATTCTCTTTGTCCGCTGGTTTTTTATAATTTAATTCAATTTCATAATTTTTCTGTAGATTAATTTTATGCATGCGAATCAATGGTGCACGAATCCGATCAATAAGCTCATCAGCAATGTCAGAAAGATCATTAATGATTGCTGTCGCCTCTGGACTAACTTGCCTCGCTCTTAAATACATTGCCTCTAACATAAAGTACCCCATAACTTCTGAGAATACAGAGCGAGTCATTCTTCTTAACTCAGATATTAATTCTGGTTCATGTATTACAATATCAAAGTTTTGGCCATAGGAGCCGGTGAAGTTTTTTTTAAGTACAGCTCTTGCTGGATTAACATGGCTACGTCTTCGAATTATTCTCTTTCTAAGTATTGCCTCAGCAAGAATGCAAGTTACTTCAGCAGTTCCGGCAAGCGTCTCGAGTCCATATTCCATGTCTAACTCTTCTTCACCACTTTCGATGATTAAATCGTAACTCACCTTCATCAGAGATATCCTTAGTATTTGCTATGTGTAGAGGGGCTTGTATCAGTAGTTATTTTTATATGTACTTCCGTTATTGATACATAAATTGAAATAATTGGCAACTATTGCTCAATGCTCCCCCAATAACGACTACCCGCGATGTGAAGCGCTTTTCTACAAATGAATGGACGGACATTACTCGTGTAAGGGTTAGTATTATATGTTTATTAGGGCGAGAACAAGATAATCGGTTTCATCCTCAACGCCTAAAATGACTTATTTCCACCGCCCCGAGCGGTTTTCTCTTACCCAACGTTGACCGCCTCAGAAGCCTGCCACGGCCTCGAATCCCACGGAACCACTCACAGGCTCCCTCGCAAACCAGCGCAGCTCAGCGACGCTTGCAGGCCGTGTAATTAAATAAATACTTTACCACTGGCGCGCAGTGCTTTCCCCGCCTCGCCTGCCCGCTTTATGGGGTGGTTTAAATGCAGATGCATGACCGGGCTCAGGCCGCGCCAGTACTGCCGCGGGCGGGGTTCCGGCTGGCAGAAAAATAAATGCAGTTAAATGCACCTGATGCATGCAGGGTATTTTTCGGAAAAATAACGGGATTTTTTGCGTTTTTTAAGGGGGCTGAGAGTGCAGCCGGTAGCCAGTACCGGCGTACATAAATCGGGAAATTTTCGCGGAATTATTGTGGTTGAATATCTGCCTGCAAAACCTGATTTTCCGGCATCGCCGGTTTGCGTATCACGCCGTCGAGCGTCTCCGTGGTGCGGAAGGTGGCCGAGCACTCAATACTGGTGCACTGGTGATAGCGCTGTTTGAGGTTTTCCGTCAGATAGCGGCTGGTACGAACATGAGCGGGCTGTTTACAGAACGGGCAGTGAAACATGGCTCAGCCCTCCGCCTGTTTTCTCTTGTCGGCCAGTTGCGTGGCAAGCTGCGAACGCTTCAGCGGACTTTTATACAGCGCCATATCCACGCCGGTCAGCGGCGGGCGGTGCATGCCGAGCTGTGAGAACACCGGCTCATTGTCCATGTCAAAGTTATAAAATTGTGCCTGCACCGCAACATGCATATGCAGCTCCTCAGCCAGAATATCCGCCGGGCGCGTGGCACCGTTCAGCTCCAGCGCACGCAGGCGCAGGCAGAACGCCCGCACCAGTGCCGGGCTGATGTCCCGCATGGCCTCTGCCCACTCCGCCTGTGCGCAGACGCTAAACGCCCGTGCATGCTCAGTGACATACGTTTTACCTGTCGTGCAGGCTTCCAGCATGGCGCGGGATTTGTCCGTTTCCAGTTCAGCAATCAGGCCGGTGAACTCCTCCGCCAGCTCACGACCGGCGATGTGTTTGCTGTGTCCGGCCCTGAGCTCCGGCGTCATGGCACCGCCGAGACTGCGGAAACGCTCGCGCCAGCTCTTCTCTGCTGCGGCGCTTTCCTCAAGTGCGTTCTTCCGTTCCTTTTCGCTGCGGGTGATGGCTGCGCCGATGTCGTTCAGTTTTATCATGCTGCCGGTGTGGGCGGCTTTTGCCTCTGTAAAGGCCTTCAGGGCACGGTTGACGGCGGCGGCGTTATCCTCTGCGGCTTTTTTATGCACAGTATTAACAGCACCCTCGATAACGGCGCGGGAGGCACCGGTCTGCGTGCTGCCGATGGTTTTCATGATGGAGGTCATAAGTTCAGTTTTCATGGCGGAGCTCTCTGTATTGTCAATGTAAGTGCATTCTGCCGCGCCCTGCACAACGAGACGACCGGTTGCAGTTGTGGCCGGGATGACACAGAAAGCCGCTGAAAAAACAGCTCGCCAGAAAGAGGTCGCAGGAAAAGCCCTCCTTCTGTTTGTTTTTCTGTAGTTAACTCTTCACTCTGTTCACTGATAAATAAAAGAATAAGTAATACAGTAAGTTAAAGGGTGAATAGTTGAGGAATTAAGTGTTCACCGACTGTTCACTACTGTTCACCGGCTTTTTGTTTCTTCCGGTACAGCAGTATTTTTTTCTGATGTTTTTTCCTGTTAATACCCACCTAATTAATCGGATAAAAAGGTTTGCAATTTTAGTTACTGGTTATATTGGCAAACATTGACATTTATTGGCAAACAGAGGCAAACCCGAAAAACAAGCTGCTTGTTAAACAAGCAACAATGCAGAAAACAGCCTGGAGCGCCCTTGTTGTAATACGCAAAAATATTCACAAAATAGAGCGCTACCCGAAGCCGGAAAGACACGACCGGCACTGTATGGACATTATGAGGTAGCCCGATGCACACCGCTTTTTCTTCCCCGTCTTCTGCCCCTGCCGCGCCGTTAATGCCGGTTTCTGACGTTATTCAGGAGCGTTTTTTACGTCTGCCGGAAGTGATGCATTTATGCGGTCTGTCCCGCTCGACAATTTACGACCTCATCAGCCGTGAGGCTTTCCCGAAACAAATCTCTCTCGGCGGAAAAAACGTGGCGTGGGCGCACAGTGAAATTGCTGCATGGATGAGTGATCGCATTGCAGCGCGTAACCGGGGCTGTGATGCATGATGTTGCCCGGTCAGCAAAACGCCCCTTTTTCTGGCTTGCTTCCTGTCGGCATTTCCAGGTATAGTTTTCCCGCTGTCGCAAAATCGGCAGCCGGGATTTGCAGCCCGTGTAACTTATTGGCGACACAACACGCGCCAGGCGTGTTTTTTTATGTCGTGGCTCAGGCACACTCATTTTTCGGGCTGTGGTGTTTCGCACATCATGGTTTCGTTCAGATAATGGTGGTCCGGGCGGGGCAGCCTTCGGGCTGGCCGGTTTCCAATAAGGCCGGTACTGCAAACCCCGTCCGGGCTACCACCAATGAGATTTGCAGCTCCGGTGGTGGCAACAACCGCTACTTATTGGAGGCTGCCATCATGGCTACTATCCTCACCCCGTCACACCCGCAGTTTGTTTTTGTCTTCGCTGCCATTCGCCGCGCAGATCGTACACCCCGTATCTGTATGCTCCGCACCGTTGCCGGAGACGAGTGCACTGCACGCCGTTCCCTCGTTCGCGATTATGTCCTGTCGTTTGCCGGTCGCCTGCCGGTTGCGGAGGTACCTGCATGAAAGAACTGACCCTGACCATCACCCACACTGACCTCCGGCACCTTGAACACCTGCGCAATGTCGGCCAGTTCGTAGGGAATATGCTGATATCGCAGGATGTGTCCGGTGCCTGCCAGTCACCGGAACAGCATTTACAGCTCGCCTCCGTCATTCACCTGATGACCGCCCGGCTTGATGATGTGGTCGAACGCTGCAACCGGCGCTGGCTCACTGAGGAAGTACGCGCATGAAACAGCCATTACCGCCCGTATTACGCGCCGCGCTGTATCGCCGCGCGGTCGCCTGTGCCTGGCTGACCCTGTGCACACATCAGCACCGTTATCCGCATCTCACCCTCGATGCGCTGGAATCCGCCATCGCTGCCGAGCTGGAAGGGTTTTATCTGCGCCAGCACGGCGAGGAAAAAGGCCGTCAGATTGCCTGTGCGCTTCTTGAAGATTTGATGGAAGCCGGGCCGCTTAAAGCCGCCCCGTCACTGTCCTTTCTGGGGCTCGCCGTCATGGACGAACTTTGCGCCCGCCATATCAAAATGCCTGTGCTGCACTGAGGGAGAAAAAACCAATGAAAATGAACGTAACGGAAACCGTGAAACAGGCGTGCGGCCACTGGCCGCGCATTCTCCCGGCGCTGGGGGTGAAGGTCATTAAAAACCGGCATCAGCCCTGTCCGGTGTGCGGCGGCGCTGACCGCTTCCGCTTTGATGATAAAGAGGGGCGCGGGACGTGGTTCTGCAACCAGTGCGGCGCGGGTGACGGCCTGAGCCTGGTTGAAAAGGCGCTGGGCGTGACGGTCAGCGAGGCCGCCGACCGGGTGAACGCCGTAACCGGTAATCTGTCGCCGCTTGCCCCGGATGTGATTGCTGCTGATACGGCAGAAACCGAAGCCGGGCGCAGGGAGGCCGCCGCGCTGGCGGCCAGTCTGCTGGCGAAAAGCCGTTCAGCCTCCGGTAACGCCTATCTGACCCGCAAGGGCTTTCCCGGTCACGAATGCCTGACGCTCACCACCACGCATAAAACCGGTGGCGTGACCTACCGCGCCGGGGATGTGGTTGTCCCGCTGTATGACGACACCGGCGTACTGGTTAACCTCCAGCTCATTAACGCGGACGGCGACAAGCGCACACTTAAAGGCGGCCAGGTGAAGGGGGCATGCCATATCATCGAAGGGCAGAAACAGGCGGGAAAACGTCTGTGGATAGCAGAAGGGTACGCCACGGCGCTGACCGTGCATCACCTGACCGGCGAAACCGTGATGGTGGCACTCTCGTCCGTGAACCTGCTTTCTCTGGCGAGCCTTACCCGCAACCGGCATCCGGGCTGTCAGATTGTCCTCGCGGCTGACCGTGACCTGAACGGCGACGGCCAGACAAAAGCCGCAGCGGCGGCAGATGCCTGCGCCGGTGTGGTTGCCCTGCCACCGGTGTTCGGTGACTGGAATGATGCGTTTACCCTGAACGGTGAGGATGCCACGCGCCGGGCGATTTACGATGCCATTAAGCCACCGGTCGCGAGCCCGTTCGACACCATGAGCGAGGCGGAGTTTACCGCCATGAGCACCAGTGAGAAGGCCATGCGCGTGCATGAGCACTACGGCGAGGCGCTGGCCGTGGATGCAAACGGGCAGCTTCTCTCCCGCTATGAGGCCGGAGCGTGGAAAGTGATTTCCCCGGCTGACTTCTCCCGCGATGTGGCCGCACTGTTCCAGCGCCTGCGCGCGCCGTTCTCATCAGGCAAAATTGCGTCGGTGGTGGAGACCCTGAAACTGATTGTCCCGCAACAGGGCGCTCCGGCGCGCCGTCTGATTGGTTTCCGTAACGGCGTGCTCGATACCGCGAGCGGCACGTTCAGCCCGCACCACAAATCCTACTGGCTGCGCACCCTGTGTGAGGTGGATTTTACCCCGCCGGTGGCGGGCGAAACACTCGAAACCCATGCCCCGCATTTCTGGCGCTGGCTCGACCGTGCTGCCGGTGGCCGCGCTGACAAACGTGACGTTATTCTCGCCGCGCTGTTTATGGTGCTGGCGAACCGCTACGACTGGCAGCTCTTTCTTGAGGTGACGGGGCCAGGGGGAAGCGGGAAAAGCATCCTGGCCGAAATCGCGACTTTGCTCGCGGGGGAGGATAACGCCACATCGGCCACTATCGAAACGCTGGAATCGCCGCGTGAGCGTGCTGCGCTGATTGGCTTCTCGCTGATTCGTCTGCCCGACCAGGAGAAATGGAGCGGTGACGGCGCCGGGCTCAAGGCCATCACCGGCGGCGATGCGGTGTCAGTTGACCCGAAATACCGGGATGCGTATTCCACGCATATTCCGGCGGTGATTCTGGCCGTGAACAATAACCCGATGCGCTTCACCGACCGTAGCGGCGGCGTCTCCCGTCGCCGGGTTATCCTGCATTTCCCGGAACAGATTGCCCCGGAGGAGCGCGACCCAAACCTGAAGGACAAAATTGCCCGCGAGCTGGCCGTCATTGTGCGGCAGCTTATGCAGCGGTTCAGCAACCCGATGACCGCCCGCACGCTGCTCCAGTCACAGCAGAACTCTGACGAGGCACTGAGCATCAAGCGCGATGCTGACCCGACGTTTGATTTTTGCGGCTATCTGGAGACGCTGCCGCAGACGAACGGGATGTTTATGGGGAATGCCAACATCATCCCGCGACAGCCCCGTAACTATCTCTATCACGCCTACTTGGTCTATATGGAGGCCAATGGCTTTAAGCACGTGCTGAGCCTGAAAATGTTCGGGCTGGGGCTGCCGGTGATGCTGAAAGAGTACGGGATTCATTACGACAAGCGGCACACGAAGCAGGGCACGCAGACCAACCTCGCGCTGAAAGAGGACAGCAATGGTGACTGGCTGCCGAAGTGCGACGAACCCGCAGTACCATAGTCCACCTCAGACCGGCGCCCGCCGGTCTTTTTAATTCAATGCCATAACAATAAATGTCATTCTTATGAGGATTAATATATGATTATATGTAATAAGCACTATAATCTTTCATATATAGCATTAAACCATTTTATAGTCTCACCAGCAGCATCTCTTGCATTAAGCATTTCATAAGTCATTTTTGCTGTAGCAAATTTGTTGATTTTCTTCTTGGCATTACTCTCGTTATAAGTTGTTAAGTGTGAAACTTCTGTAGAGACGTCAGTCATATCGTCTATGTTTATTTCAATATTAAATACGGCCCGGATGGCATCTGGATGTAAATAATTTTCCATTTCCCTTTTGGTAGTCATGAATGCAATGGAACCGTCTTTCCTGTCGTTCACGGATTTATATTCCTTTTCATATTGAGGAGGTGTGGATATATCTCGGTCGTATATGTGAACTTCTGGTTTTTTTAGCGTCTTCAGATAATTATTGTTAACCCAGTCTTTGAGGGTATGCCCACCCATAGGGATGAAAACTATGCGTGGGTCATTAAGCATATCTGGAATGTTCGCAATGCCATGATCGAGATAAACCTTTCCAATGTTTTTTAAGAAATTTATATCATTTGGCCCTTCAACACAAACTAAAACAGATGCTCTACTATCGGGGTAAACTCCCAAGTCGTTTGCAATATTTCTAAGTGTCTCATTGTTACCATTTTTAATCTCCAGACCATTATCAAGGGTTCTAATTATGTGACGTAATGATTCTGTTGGTATCTTTTCTACAAGAGCTGGTACGTGCGTTGTAATTAATACCTGGCATTTCTCTGAGTTGGCTAGTTCTTGAAATGCTTCTATGAGTAGTCGTTGATTAGTTGGATGCTGGGATGTTTCTGGCTCTTCAATAGCATAGATAATACCTTTGTCAGGGAATTCATTTTGTAATCGCTCTGCTTCTGCTTTGAAAAAGCTAATCAGAACTAGACGCCTAACACCGCTTCCACGCTTATTAATGGCGATACCTCTATCATCCTCAAGTGTAAGCTTGAAAATATTTTCCCATTTAGGTTCAACCTTAAACTGAGGAACTAATCCGGCCGCAAGGTTAGGAGATATATCATGCAAGTGTTTGATTGTGTTTTTAGCTACTGCAACAGCATGTTCTTTTACATTTTCTTTAATTGATTCAAGTTGGTCCTCAATCTTTTGTAATGCTGATTGCACTGCTGATTTCATTGGGTCTTGCACTTCAGACTCTTCATCCGTACTAGGTCTGTCAGCTCGAAATAATGCAAAGTGAGGAAGTTTGTCATATATTTTTTCACAAATCACCTTACCTTCTTCAGAATTCAGTTTGACGAAACTATCCTTAAGTTTCAGGTCTCCCAACTTTTTGTAGATCTCTTGCCTCAAACTTACATTAGATCTTTTATCAGCTTCATCTACCCCAATTGATGCTGCGATAATTTTAAGCTCATCATTTTTTTTATTAAGTAGTGATTTAGCTCCCTTTGCAGAGGGGGCCATGCATTTTGCTTGAACGCTTCCTGTTCCTTTTCCTTTTGCGAATACTTTATAGATTTCTAACAGACCATTGTCGTTTAATAGATATTCATCTCTTAGGTTAGTTATAGATGTCGCATCTAAAACTATTGGTATTTCAACGCCTGAAAAAATACAGCCAATTGCAACATCATCACTTTCCTTACTATCAACACATTTATCTGCCGCATCATACTTGCATAACTTATGGTCAAAGAAGACTCCGAGAGCCTCTAAGATAGTTGTTTTACCTACATCATTGCGGCCAACTAGTGCCGTTAGAGAGTTAATGTCAATTATGTGCTCGCCGTAATAGCCGCGAAAATTTTTTAATATTAGTTTTTCAAGTTTCATAATGACTACCTTTTGTTCTTAAGAGCTGAGTGCGGTCAATTAAAAATTGCTATAACATATTAAAGGCATTTCATGTTAATAAAACTCTTTGCATTGTTGTTGAGATAGATCACACATTTAAAAGATTATGTTAAAAATTTTTCTGCACTTAACTTTGTGGTGGGTAATATGTTTTTTTTATAAATGTATTATCAGACATGCCATCTGCCAATATCAAAAGAACAAGTAAAGAGCAGCATGAAAATTCTCTTTACCTGAAAATAATCATTTAAGAACAACCTTATCCTCAATTTTTATTACTTACTATTTATTTCAATTAAAGTACATAAGAATAATGAAGATGAGTCAAGTGAACAATGAATCAGTAAAAATTTTATCCATCCTCCCGGTAACAACATCAGTCTGCCTGCTGCAAACAGAGAGACTGGTACTTAGCCAAGGTGAAGAGTCGGCTGTTCACTCTTCACCTACTCATCACCACTTATCCCAATGATATTTAAAATAAAAATCATGAGGTGAATAGTGTGAACAGTTATAAGATAAAAAAGAATTTATTGAGGTTTTTCCTGGAACGAAAAATGAACGCTACCGGCGATGTGTATAGCTATGTGTATAGTTTTATTTTTCGATATTATTTTTTCTTTTAAAATCAATATTTTGATTTATATTGTTGGTTCCTATTATCGCACCATTTCAAACATCTCCTGACGTCTACTCAAGCCTACTAAAACCACGTATACTCTAGTCATACAGCCCTCTTTAGTATTTTGCCGTCTACTGGCATTGCCCGGATCTCTGATTTATCTTGGCGCCGATCTTGGGAAGAGATCAGAAAGACGAAGATCTCTGATTTAGCACTGCACTGATTTTGGGTCAGAGTTATAAACTAAAATTGATAAGAATATTCTACCCTTTCATGGCTTTTATTCGAAGAAAGGGTAGGAAATTTTCATTGTACTAATAACGCATTTGGAACGTCATATAAATGTTCTTGGTAGTGTGATTGCAGTCTGTGATCAAGTAATGCTTGAAAAATATCAGCACAATTTTCAGGAGTTACAATTATTTTATTGTTTTCGTCAAACTGCAAGTTTAGCCTAAACCTTGCTGCATTAGATTTTAGACTTTCCATAAACAAATCATTCTTATAATAAGATTTCTGTCTAATTGCTGATGCTCGGCGTAATTGCATTGCGTTAGTGCCAACATATGCATTTAATTGATTGACATCATCGAATATTTTCTGGAACTCTGGTTCTGAGGTTAATTCCGCAAAGTTATTAAGGTGTGCTTGTTTGTAACTTAAAATTGATTCGAACAAGCCTTTGTTTTTAACAAATATATTGTTTTCAATGATAAAAAAATCGAAACTTTTTGCTATGTCAAACTTGGGTGAATCATCAACTGTCAATGTGTTGTTTTTATAGGCCAAAGATCTTAGGCCATGTTTCTTTTTGGTTCTCCATGAAGAGTCTGTTTTCTTTATACAATGTAAGACTGCATCATCGTGAACTAATTTTACCGAATAAAAATCGCAGTTAGCGAGATGTTTAACGTCGGTCGCTTTTAACTCCGCTATTTGATTAGCCGAAAGGGTTAAAATTTTATTGGCTTCTGTCTCGTCTGTTCCAATTCGCAAAAGACTAGATTCATTATTTTGTGATAGTAAACCATATTCAACCAATTCAGTGTATTTTATTTTTTCGTTATTAACAAAGCCCTTTATCTCATTTGTTAATTCACGAGATATTCCTACCCAATGGCCAGTGAAAATTGGATTTGTAGCCTTAATCCGCTTCCGGAATACCCACATGGATAATGTTGCTTCGTCTACATTGAAATTTCTTAGTAAGTTCAACATGCTCAATTCCTCTTATTAATTATAATTACTGACTGCACATCTTGAGATTCATATTCCTTGTTGGGGGCAAGTATTTCGTTTGAAAGTACCACTCCAGAAAACTCATCTTTACCTCCTGGATATCTGTATGTTATTTCGTACATGCGCCAGTTCAAAACTATTAAAATAGGGTTAAGAATAATTTGACCGGATTTATAAGAAAGCCAAAAAAGCCACATTAGAAAAATTATAAAGCCTATAAATTTATTTTCTTGAGTGTAATCTATACTCATGAATGAAACTATATATGGGAGTACATAATTCATTAAGTCAGCAGGGGTATGCTTTACGGTCAATACTTTTATGTGCTTCCCATCTTCTTTTGTTAATTTCAATGCTAACCAAGAAAAAATAAAACAAAATAAGCATAGAATGAAAAAATTGACTGAAAGAATAGGTTTTTGTAGCGGTAGTTGACAATGAGTATTGTTTATGAAATCAAAGCAGATATTACCTGCTGCTTTTTCTTTATCATAATCCTGTGCTAATAGAATCATGCTAAGAGGTAAGTACGATCCTAGAAATATAGCAAAAGCAATGAACAATCTCGGCTGCATTTATCCTCCTGCTGAAAGTTTTGAAAATATTACTTAACATCTATTGTCAGAGGTAATATTTGAATATTTCTACGTATAAAGTTTAAGATGCAAACTCCCCAGCCAACAACTCAGCCTGCTTCAAAACAGTTTCCGTAGCCAGCAAAGACATATCAGGTGGATAACCATATTTTTTGAGCAGACGTTTTACCACCACGCGAATTTTCGCTCTTGCTGCTTCTTTCACTGTCCAGTCAAGACTGACATTGTTGCGGATAGCTTCCGTCAGAACGACTGCCAGTTCTCGTAGTTTTTCCTTTTGCATCAGCTCACGAGCACTGTTGTTATCTGCAACAGCAGAATAGAAGGCGTATTCGTAGGTACTGAGATTTAACTGGCTGGCAAGGCTGTCGGATTCCTGAATGGTCTTAGCTAGTTTTATAAGTTCATCAATCACTTCTGCTGCGGTCAGAACCTTGTTCTGGTAGCCGTTGATTGCAGAGGTCAGCATATCAATCAGTTTTTTCCCTTGTGTGATACTTTGGTTCGAGCGAACCTTGATCTCATCAGCAAGCAGCTTTTTAAGTGTTTCCAGCGCAATATTTCTGTGCTGATAATCTTTCATTTCCTGGAGAAATTCATCAGATAACACAGATATATCCGGCTTCTGTATTCCTGCTGCGTCAAAGATATCGACGACTTTATCCGTGACCAGAGCCTGATCGATAGTTTGTTTTACCCGCGCTTCGAGACTGTCATTGTGTTCTTCTTCTGAGCTGTCTGGATTTTCAGTAAATTTATTCAGGCGAGCTTTCACCGCCTGGAAGAATGCGACTTCGGGTGCTGCTTCCATTGCTTTATCATGTGGCGTTGCCAGTGCAAATGCTTGGGACATGGCAGCAACAGCGGCAAGAAAACGCATTTTCCCTTTGCCGTTATCCAATCCTAAAATGTGGTTTTCTGATTCAAGGATAATTGTCAGGCGCTGTGAAGTTGTTGCAGTAAAGTAGGCTTTGTAATCGTAGCCATGCATCATGCCTTCGAGGATTTCCAGCTTTTCCTGCATGAGCGTAACGGCTTCTTCCTGAATTTCGGCGGGATCACCACGTCCACCTGCATCAGCGTAGAACGACAGGGCTTCTTTTAAATCAGAGGCAATGCCCAGATAGTCAACCACCAGACCACCGATTTTGTCTTTGTATACCCGGTTGACACGAGCAATGGCCTGCATCAGGTTATGGCCTTTCATCGGTTTGTCGATATACAAGGTATGCATACTTGGCGCATCAAAGCCGGTAAGCCACATATCACGCACAATCACCAGTTTAAGCTTGTCATCATCGTCTTTCATTCGGTTAGCCAGAATCTGGCGTTCTTTTTTGGTGGTGTGGTGTTTAGCGATTTCTGGCCCATCAGCAGCGGAAGATGTCATCACGACTTTGATCACACCATCGTTTAAATCTTCACTGTGCCATTCTGGTTTAAGAGTAACGATTTCTTTATACAATTCAGCGGCAATACGGCGGGACAGGGTAACAATCATTCCCTTGCCATGATCGGCATTGGACTTTAAGCGTTGTTCAAAGTGCTGAACCATATCCGCCGCAATCGCTTTAATACGTTTTGAACTGCCAATCAGCCCTTCGATTCTGGCCCATTTAGAACGTTCTTTCTGGGTAAGCGTCAGCTCGTCTTCATTAAACTCATCATCAAATTCTTCAATAAGATGACGGCCTTCTTCACTGATAGCTATTTTCGCCAGACGGCTTTCATAGAAAATACGCACGGTGGCACCGTCTTCAACGGCCTGCGAAATATCGTAGATATCAACGTAGTTACCGAAAACAGCAGGTGTGTTAATGTCCGTTTTTTCTATTGGGGTTCCGGTAAAGCCCAGATAGGTCGCGTTGGGCAAGGCATCACGCATATATTTGGCAAAGCCATAAACAGTGCGTTTACCTGTTACGTTGCCTTCGCTGTCTTTCACGTCAACTTCTTTGGCGCTGAAACCGTATTGTGAGCGGTGGGCTTCATCGGCAATAACGACAATATTAGTTCTGTCTGACAGCAACTCATAGATATTGCTGCCATCATCAGGCTGGAATTTTTGAATGGTAGTAAACACCACGCCACCAGAGGCTACGCGCAAATATTCTTTGAGTTCTTCCCGGTTGTCGGCCTGTTTTGGTTTCTGACGCAGTAGCTGAGTGGCAGACGAAAACGTACCGAATAACTGATCATCTAAGTCGTTACGGTCAGTGATCACAACCACTGTTGGATTATCCAGCGCCAGCACAATCTTCCCGGTATAAAACACCATCGACAGCGATTTACCGGAACCCTGGGTATGCCAGACTACTCCCGCTTTGCGATCTCCGGTTTTTTGCGCATTAACAAGATCTTGACTGTTACGTCCCTGTTGGCGCAGTGCTACTTCGGCAGAGGGTGAGTCTGCGTTCACCGCCGAAGCACGAATAGTGGAAAGTACTGCTGCATTGACCGCGTAGTACTGGTGATATGCCGCCATTTTTTTAACAGTACGGATGCTGATAATCCCTTTGCTGTCTTCATGTTTGCTGGCTTCAAACACAATAAAGTGGCGGATCATATCAAGTAGCGTTACAGGATTAAGCAACCCCTGTAATAAAACTTCGAGCTGTGGCTGGGTACTGGTGGCTTGCGTTTTGCCGTTAGCGGTTTTCCACGTCATATAACGACTGAAATCAGCAGAAACCGTCCCCGCTTTGGCTTCCAGCCCGTCAGATATCACATTAAAGGCATTGTAGGTAAACAGGCCGGGGATTTGGTTCTGATAGGTTTTAATCTGGTTATAGGCACCTGTTACCGTCGCATTCTCATCCGTGGCATTTTTGAGTTCAATAACCACTAACGGCAGACCATTAATAAACAGAATAATATCAGGGCGGCGGTTATGACGGTCTTCTCTTATGATTATCTGGTTCACCACCAGAAATTCGTTATTGGATGGGTCGTTAAAATCAATCAGCCAGGCCAGTTCTCCCTGGGTATTCCCGTCTTTGCTGATTTCGATATTAATGCCTTCGGTCAACAGGCGATGAAAGGCCAGATTGTTTGCCATTAGGTCAGGTGTGCTGATCTGCATCACCTGTTTTAAAGCTTCTTCACATTTCTGTTCACTGAGGTGTGGATTCAGGCGTTGCAGGGCAGTACGCACTTTATCTTCAAGGATAACCTGCTGATAGCTACGTAAAGGATTGATACCACTAGGTTCAATGTCCGGGCCGTAAACATACTCATAGCCCAGCCCTTGCAAGTGCTCGATCGCCATTACTTCAATATCGGATTCGGTCATCTTTGCCATGCGTACTGTCCTTAATGCCGTTTAACCAGAGAGCGGGTTGTGCACCTGCTTAATTATTTTATGCTACTAACGCGATTGCTTTTTCTGCATACTGAACCCGTACTTCACCGCTCATCAGCTTGGGAAGTAATGTATCGCGGAGTTTTTCTAAATTTAGAATTTGCTTAAGGTTTTCATTAAACTTAATCATGAAAACAGAAACTTCATCCTCGAATTTAGATATTAAATCCTTTGGTGGAAGTTTAACCCCAAGACTATGGACATGGTTCCTGTTGAGTGTTGGTACGGCAGAACCGGAATTCAAACTAGCCAAATCCAGCGTTTTGAGATGAAAATATGCAAACCAAAATGTTGATATTTTGAAATCCTTAATATATAAAGTTGTGTTTAAGGGCCAGCTTTTTTCTAAAGAATAATAAACTTTACCTATTACACCACTTCGACCTGTTATTATTGTTGGATAATCTACTTTAAAAGAGTCGATATTGTCATTTAAGCCGCTCGCTGCATACAGATTGAATTCACCAGATACTCTTTGATTACTTGGAAGGTCAAAGCCTCTTTGTAGAACATATAAATCTTCGATGGTTCCATTTAACCAGTGCTCTTGCTCATTCACAATGAACCACTGCCTAAACAGGGTTTCAGCCATAGATTCCAGCGTTTTATTCTGGCGATGAAGCAGGTCTATTTTGTCATCAAAAGAGGACAGTACAGAGGCGATGGCTTTTTGTTCAATTAATGGGGGAAGATGAATTTTAATCTTTTTTAGGTCTCTAATTGGTAATTGTGGCTGAGCACTACCAGATACAAAAATATCGTAATCTAAGCTTCTAAAAAAATAGAGCAAAAAACGGCTGTCCACTGTCTTTTCATCAGGTCTAACTATAACCATTCCTGAATTTATTCTTACATTTTCATAATGAATTGATTGCTCATAATACGCAGTGTTTCCAACTGTTCCTCTTGTGGTGAGTATAATGTCTTTATCTTGTACTTTCCCTTTTCGTAAGGCGGAATCCTTTTCCTTGCTTATATATTGGATGTCGGAAAAGTCAAAACCATATTTTCTTACGTTTTTTGTAGTAAGAAAAATGGAATAACCTTTGTCCGAAAAATCATGTTGTGATGGATAGTTTTTTCCCCTGTCTCCATCAATAAAAGAAATATTTAAATCTTCCAAGGTGAACGGTTGAAATTCTTTCATAACACCACCTTCGCCAAGTTCTCAGCGATAGCCTTATTCAGACGAGTTTCCTCTTCCAATTGAGCTTCAAACTCAGCTTTAAGTGCCGTAAAACGTTCTTTAAAGTCGAAATCGTCTTCTTCCTCAGCGAGACCAACATAACGGCCCGGAGTCAGTACATAATCGAGTTTAGCCACTTCATTGATATCGACAGATGCACAGAAACCAGCCACATCTTCGTAGTCGCCACCTTTGTTACGCCAGTTATGGTAGGTATCAGCAATGGTTTTGATATCTTCGTCAGAAAGCACTTTGCTACGACGATTTATTAAATGACCAAGATTACGGGCATCAATAAACAGAATTTCTTTACTGCGATCACGATACTGACTGCTGTTTTCACGATCACGACGCATAAACCACAATGCTGCAGGGATCTGGGTATTCAGGAACAGTTTTGCAGGTAAGTTAACGATACAATCAATGACATTTGCATCTTTAACCAGCGCCGCACGGATATCACCTTCGCCCGAACTTTTAGATGTTAACGCCCCTTTTGCCAGTACAACCCCAGCCTGACCTTTTGGTGAAAGGTGATACAGGAAGTGTTGCATCCAGGCAAAGTTAGCATTACCAGCAGGTGGAGCACCATATTGCCAACGGGCATCTTTACGTAGCAGTTCACCTGACCAGTCGGATACGTTAAACGGAGGGTTAGCAATAATAAAATCAGATTTTAAATCTTTATGGGCATCGTTCAGGAATGAGCCTTCGGTGTTCCAGCGGACGTGTTCTGAGTTGATACCTCGAATAGCAAGGTTCATTTTTGCCAGTCGCCAGGTCGTCTGGTTGGATTCCTGGCCGTAAATAGAAATATCGTCGATATTGCCCTGATGTGCTTCAACAAATTTTTCTGACTGAACAAACATACCACCCGAACCACAGCAGGGGTCAAAGACACGGCCTTTATAGGGTTCCAGCATGTTGACCAGCAGGCTTACAATGGATTTAGGCGTATAGAACTGACCGCCTTGTTTGCCTTCTGCCAGTGCAAATTCACCAAGGAAGTATTCGAATACGTGGCCTAAAACGTCAGCAGAACGCGCTTTGGCATCACCCAATGCAATATTGCCAATCAGGTCTATGAGTTCACCCAATACAGTGGCATCGAGGTTTTGTCGGGCATAAACTTTCGGTAACACACCTTTTAGCTGTGGGTTACCCGCTTCGATAAGCTCCATCGCATCATCAACCAACTTACCGATTTCCGGCAGTTTAGCCTTAGCAATCAGGTAACTCCATCTAGCCAGTTCAGGAACAAAGAACACGTTGTAAGCAGTGTATTCGTCTTTGTCTTCCGGATCTGCACCTGCAAATTCACCTTCTCCGGCTTTCAGCAGGTCGTAATGCGATTCAAAAGAATCTGAAATGTATTTAAGGAAAATCAGGCCCAGTACGACATGCTTGTACTCGGCGGCATCAATATTCTTACGTAGCTTGTCAGCCGCTTTCCACAGGATGACCTCTAACGGGTCTGTTTTGATTTCTTTAGGTTTTCTAGCCATTACGGTCATTTTCCAGATACGGACAATTGACCTATTTTGCCTTAAAGTTCCTGTTGTTACGAGCTTATCTATTGATCATTAATCACTCAGAACTGATTGTTTTGATTAAAAATTATTCATCTTTTTGCTTGCGAGAACCAAAACGAAGTTTAGACGGCGTTAAAGCTTTTGATTTGGCAGGAACTTTACTTTCCTTTGGGAAAGGTGGAAAGGTAACAAGTCAGTAATCAGACCGGTGAACTTCTCCGCCAGCTCACGACCAGCAATGCTTTTCCACAACTGTTTCCCTCGGCGGCAAAAATGTCGCCTGGCAGCATAGTGAAATTATTCCCGGGTTAAGTGGTCGCATTGCGGCGCGTAACCGGGGTTGTGACGCATGATATTGCTCCGTCAGCAAAATGCCCCTTTTTCTGGCTTGCTTCTTTTCGGCGTTTCCAGGTATAGTTTTCCGGCTGCCACAAAATCGGCAGCCGGAATTGGCGTTCCGCGTAACTCAATGGCGACACAACACGCGCCAGGCGTGTTTTTTTTATGTCGTGGCTCAGACACACCCATTTTCCGGGCTGTGGTGTCCAGTTTTGCACCATAGTTTCATTCAGATAATGGCAGTCCGGGCGGGGCAGCCTTCGGGCTGGCCGGTAGCCATTGAGGCCGGTTACGCCAACCCCGTTCGGGCTGCCACCAGTGAAATTGGCGTTTCCGGTGGTGGCAATAACCGCTACTCAATGGAGGTTGCCCTTATGGCTACGACCCTCACCCTGTCTCATCCGCAATTTCTCTTTGTTTTCGCTGCCGTTCGTCGTTCCGCAGGTAAACCGCGTGTCTGTATGCTGCGCGCTGTTGCCGCTGATGAACGTACCGCCCGCCGTTCCCTCGTTCGCGATTATGTCCTCTCGTTCGCCGGTCGCCTGCCGGTTGCGGAGGTGCACGTATGAGCCAGCCCATCCTAACCCTTGACGATCTCAGATATCTCGAACACCTGCGCAATATCGGCCATCTGGTCAGCAAGCTGGCAGCGGAACAGAGCAAGGTGACCGCCCGCCGTGATCCGGCTGAGCGTCTGCAACTCATTTCCCTGATTTACCTGATGACGGATCAACTCGATGCTGTGATCGAGCGCTGCAACCAGCGCTGGCTCGACGGGGAGAAACAGGTATGAAACAGCCGTTACCGCCCGTACTGCGCGCTGCGCTTTACCGACCGCCGCCGGATTAACCTGCATTCCCCGGAGAAAATTGCCCTGGAGGAGCGCGATCCGCACCTGAAGGATAACATCGCCCATGAGCTGGCCGTCATTGTGCGCCAGCTTATGCAGCGGTTCAGCGATCCGATGACTTCGCTTTATTCTTAGAGATTTAGCGGTTTATTTGACGTGATATTCCCGGCTATCATCAACTTTTCATTTTGTACTTGCGAGGGATCGTAAATTGCAAATTTGCATGATGGACTATAACGCATCGGAATTTCAGATCCTTCGTGATGCCTTGCTGCGAAGACAAAAGGTTAGGGTGCCTGGTGGGAAAGGGCTGATGGCTTATGGTCGTCTGGGTGTTCGCGGCGTTCCTGATTTCAGCAAGTGTGGTGTGAGATGAAAATCATCATATTTATTGTCGTGCTGATTGCGGCGCTCTTTCTGATCCCTGAGCGTTGGATTAGCGATATTTTTATGCGTCATATTTCTATTGCGGGTGACGGTGAAGAATCGATGAACGATTACGAGTTCACACTACTGCTCATCAAGCTTGGTCTTTCTGCTGTAATTGCTGCTCTGGCGTTATGGGGCTATCACTTATTCAAACGCTGATGAAATCCACTCAGCCATCAAGCAGAGAGGTACTCGTCCTTTCTTTGACGAAATCTACGCAGAGTGAAGAGTTTACTATTCATTCTTCACTTATGGTGCATTCAGGTTAGGAGAAAATTCCACTTATGCATGCGCCGGTTTTTTGGGGATTACCTGACTGTATCGTATTGCTATCAAGGGAGAGGTTTTACTATATACTTTGGTAGTCAGGTTTATCACATGTCCGTTAGGATGAACAAACGTAAGGGAGTACCTGCTATGAGTAACGCTGTATTTCCAGCGACGGTTTTCACGACACAGAGGCGCTTTAATGATTTTTCCTCCGATGACATGCGTTATGGGGATATATCAGAGGACAGGCTAAAACGAGAGTTCGGACTGATCAACATATCGAATGTGGTTGATCTCTACACCTTAACCCGATTAACAACGTTTGATAATCCCCAATCAAGGTTCGCTGGTGCGTATGGTAGCATTCACCATGCCGCTAAGCTAAGCGTTCAGCAATGTGCGCAACTATTGTTTGAAGAAATGCAGGCAACGTCTCTACCTTATTCTTTTATTGGTCCGTACAAATATTTAATTAATCAGATGTTGAGGCATTTTCATATTTCACAAGGTTCAGCTTTTAGTGATCCACAGTTGAATAAAGCTTATCGCGATAAGTTACATTCTGACTATGCTGCTAAGAAAACAACGTCTATCATGCAAGAAACGATTGGATTATTCATTGATTATACCAATAAAGGATTTCCTCATGAACGATTGGATAATTTAACTTCTGCCATTAAACTCTCTGTACTTCCAAAATTTGACTCTTTAATACTTGATAAAATTAACGGAATGGGAATTACTATCCACGATGTTCATGCAACAAACATCGAAATTCTTCGTCTTGATGTTAATGATTATGGCTGGAAAGCAAGTGTCAGATTTACTGCCCAGGATCATTTCGGTCTGGATGTTAGTGATATACGTAAGCAAAAATTCAATCAGTTTCAGTTTTTCAAAATATGGTTCGTTCTTCAACGATTTGATAAGTTTGGATTTCGTCCATTCCTGACAAATATGGAAGCTGTGATTGATATAGAAGGAAAACGATAATGCGTAAAATAGTAATTTTTTCACTGGCTGTGGTTTTATGTATTATTGGTTATCTGTTTGCGGGGAAGCCTAATGTTTCTGTTATCGATGCACATTACGATGGTAGTACAGCACAGATTATTGTTAATAAATTACCTGCAATCGACTCAGATAAGATCAATTGGTGGGAAAAAAACCAAAATGAAATCCTTGGGAAATATAACATTCCAATTGGCGATAAAATACCATTTCTTATTGTAATCTATGCCTTCGGTGAAGGCTACCAAGTAGAAGGTAAAGAAGACAGACTTTGCTTCTCAGATATGAGACCACCAAAAAATTGTATTGATAAAAAAATTCTCATGATGATCTGGCGCACGCGCGATGGTGGCGTTAAATATCAATTCTAATTTGTATTAGTCGCGACTTGATCTGACGCATCCCCTTGAAATGTTGAGAGTTGCCGGTTTTGATATAGGTGCATGTTTAAGCGATATTGCGGATAGCGCGCAGAAACTGCTGCAAAACGCCTCCGACAAGGATCTGATCGGGTTCACGGAATGAGCATCAGGATTTTCAAGTCAGCACTGATTCGCCAGCAATTAAGCCAGCAAGAGCTTGATGAGTTGGTGGAGGATTTTCTGTCCTATAAAAAGGATGGTATGTTGCCAGATACCTTTGGTCGTGATGCGCCTTATGATGATGACCGCACCTATCCCTTGGTAAAAGAAGAGCAGGTGACCCACATTCATCTTGCCGATGCAGATGCCCCTTTTCCTAAGTTTTTACGTCAGTTCAAACGAACCCTGTTCAGGTGACCAAATTAACTATGCCACTACATCTACAATTTGCATCCCGTTTTCATCATACAGAAATAAGCGGGTAATGACATTCCAATCTCCTTATTTGGTTAACTTCCCAGTGTCGTCAATAAAAAACTCATGAACGTATTTCTTATCATTTAATCCATAATTGATCACATAGGTGTGATTATTCTGCCACTTAACATTTATGCAATTATCAGGATAAGAGGAATTTAATTTATTATAACCAGAGCTAACCACTGTTTGTATTTTACCATCTTCACTTGTATCAACAGTATAATAATTCAATACATCTTTATTATCCACACTAAAACAAAGATGATCGCCATTGATAAACGTAGCTCTTGGATGTGGTGCAGGATTACCGCCAGGGCAACCGGAAAGAAGGATAATTACAGGTAGAATAGCTAATCTCTTCATGCTGGAAATCCTTTCATCACACTTCTGTATCTTTGAAGTAATGAATAATCAGATCCTTTAGGATCATAACCTCGTAGTGCAGGAAGATACATGTAATTTCTAAAGCCGTAAGTTTGCAATAACCAATAATCGCTAACCAAAGAGGCTTGTTGTTCTAAGCTGTAATGACGAATGTCAGCTTTATCTAAACTGTAGCTGTAATCAGCGAAGCGGGAGAATAACCCTCTTGTTCTTACAAATATGCCGTGTTGTGCTTGCCAAACGTGCATCATTTCGTGCATGAATCTATGTTTCTTCTGTACATCAGCTTCCATCGAGAAATCGTGAGAATAGGTATCTTCCCTAAACCACATTTCACCATTTGGACTCATAGCAACATCAATAGGCTGTAGGTTAAACGGTAAGTAGCTTTCCCGATGTACCCAAATTTTATTGTATCTGAGGCTATAACCATAAAGTGATCTTGCTAACGCTATCTCACCCATCGTGATAAGTCTCACGCCGCCAGGAGTAATACGTGTTCCTGACGTTACCCTAATCCTCTCGTTTACAGGCATTCAAAATCCCTCTGATCTGTAATAGCTCTGATCGTTGATCGTATACCTACGCAATCGGACAGGGGAAATTTTTCTTCCGAGAACTTTCTGATTTTAGACAATAGAAGCCATAAATCCCCGTTAGTGGGTTGCTTACAAACTTATACTGGACTAAAGTCGGTGTAATGGATGCGGGATGAATAAGCGGTTCGCTGAAAAATATCCTTTTCCCTGTGTCCCGGTAAAGCGGTCGTGAACCGATGTTTTACAAGCAACAGCGCTCTCTCCTAAATCAGGCCTTCTGTTTTTTAATGCAGGAATATTCCCAAAACCCACCTTTTATCGTCGGTTGGTGTTCGCATTTTGTGCTGCTCGTGTTTTAATTCATACAAAACTTGGCAGTAATTATTACATTTTTACAGAAAAATTAATAATAACGAGAACACGGAATTAATAATAACGAGAACACGGATGAAACCTCTGTACCCGGCAATGATGTTGCTGGCATTCAGTCAGATTGCCCATGCTGCATTTTTATCCCCGACAGATCGCGACAGTATTGAACAACAACAGCAGCAGTTATTGCGTCAGAACCAGCAACAGCGTGAATCACTGGATCGCGCGGTTCCACTTCCACTTCCACTTCCACTTCCACTTCCACGAACAACGTTACCCTTCGCTCCGGATGCGATGAAAGGTCCCTGTTTTACCATTAATCGGGTCGTTCTTGATGGCTCATCCCTGATTAATCAGCGCCAGCAACAGATGTTATTCGCCCCCTGGCAAGGTCGGTGCCTTGATATGAGCCGGATTCAGCAACTTACCGATACGGTCTCAGACTGGTATATCAGCAGAGGATATATCACCAGCCGCGCTTTTCTGACCGAACAGGATTTACGCTCAGGGGAATTACGCTTAGCCATTCTGGAAGGAAAGCTGGAGCAGATCCGCATGGACGGCGTACCAGAACGCGAGCTGAAAATGGCCTTCCCGGGCCTCCAGGGCAAAATTCTTAACCTGCGTGATATTGAACAAGGCATGGAGCAAATTAACCGCACGCGTACCACGCCGGTTCAGATTGAAATATTGCCGGCTGATAAGCAGGGCTGGTCCGTGGTGCATCTGACCGCCACGCCGGAATTTCCGCTATCGGCCTCTGCGAGCTTCGATAACAGCGGGCAAAAAAGCACGGGCGTGGGACAGATTAACGGCGGGCTGACCGGCAATAATTTGCTGGGTCTGGCCGACAACTGGTTCGTCAGCGGCGGGCGCAGCAGCGCGTTTTCGAATGCTAAAGATGCACAAAATTTTGTGGCGGGCGTCAGCGTGCCCTACGGCTACAGCCTGCTGGACTACAGCTACAGCTGGAATAACTACCTCAGCACCATTGATAACAACGGCTACCTCTGGCGCTCAAGCGGCGATACCGAAATGCACCGCGTGAATTTGTCGCATGTGTTATTCCGCAACGGCGATATCAAAACCGGTGTCTCCGTGGGCTTGAGCCATCGCATCAACCATAACTGGCTGGACGATGTTCTTCTGGCAAGCAGCAGCCGCAAGCTCACCAACTTGCTGTTTGGCCTGAATCACACCCAGAAGATGTTCGGCGGCGTGGCAACCTTTAACCCGACCTTCAGCCGCGGCATGCCGTGGCTCGATGCTGAAAGCGACGGCAGCAAAAACGGTGATTTACCGAAAGCGTAGTTCCGCAAATGGAGCCTCAACGCCAGCTTCCAGCGTCCGGTGGCTGAAAAGCTGTGGTGGCTGGCGAGCGCCTATGGGCAGTGGTCGCCGGACCGCCTCTACGGCAGCGAACGTATGACCATCGGCGGCGAAAGCTCGGTGCGCGGGTTTAAAGAGCAAAGTATTTCCGGCGATAACGGCGCCTACTGGCGAAATGAGCTCAACTACACCCTGTTCACGCTGCCGGTGATAGGTCAGGTCAGCGCGCTGGTGGCCCTCGACGGCGGCTGGCTGCACTCCGACAGGCTGGATCGCTATTCCGCTGGCACTCTCTGGGGCACGGCCGCCGGGCTCAGTACCGCCAGTGGCCACGTTTCCAGCTCGTTCACCGTTGGACTGCCTCTCGTTTACCCGGACTGGCTTGGCCCGGATCACGTCACTGTTTACTACCGCGTTGCCGTCGCGTTTTAAGGGATTATCGTCATGAATCAGCCTTCCGTTCGCTTCACTTATCGTCTGCTCAGCTACCTGGTGAGCGGCCTGCTCGCCACGCAGCCTTTGCTGCCCGCCGTTGCCGCCACGCTGACGCCAACAGGCAATACCTCCACGGATAAAGCGGCGAATGGTGTGCCGGTGGTGAACATTGCCACGCCGAACGGGGCCGGGATTTCGCACAACCAGTTTAAGGATTACAACGTCGGCAAAGAGGGGCTGATCCTCAATAACGCCACGGACAAGCTCAATCAGACGCAGCTTGGCGGGTTGATTAACGGTAACGCCAACCTGAAAGCGGGCAAGGAAGCGAAGGGCATCATCAACGAAGTGACCGGCGGCAACCGTTCACAGCTTCAGGGCTATACGGAAGTGGCGGGCAAAGCGGCGAACGTAATGGTCGCCAACCCGTACGGCATCACCTGTAACGGCTGCGGGTTTATCAACACCCCACAGGCCACCCTGACCACGGGGAAACCTGTCTTTGACGCCAGCGGCAATTTACAGGCGCTGGATGTGAAAAAAGGCAGCATCACCATCGAGGGGCAAGGGCTTGATGCCAGCAACAGCGATGCGCTGTCAATCATTTCACGCGCAACGGAAGTTAATGCCGCCATTCATGCCAGGGATTTAAACGTGGTTGCCGGAGCCAACCGTGTTGGCACCGACGGCAGCGTGCAGGCGCAACAGGGCGAAGGCAGCGCTCCCACGGTAGCGGTGGATACCGGTGCGCTCGGCGGGATGTACGCCAACCGCATTCATCTGGTGTCCAGCGAGAAAGGCGTCGGGGTTAACCTCGGCGACCTGAATGCCCGCCAGGGGGACATCACCCTGGATGCCAATGGCAAACTCACCGTACACAACAGCCTCGCCAGCGGGGCGCTGTCCGCCAGAGGTGAAAGCCTCGCCCTGACTGGTGATCACAAAGCCAGCGGCAATATGTCGCTGAGCAGCAAGGGCGACATTGCCCTGAGCAACGGCTCGCTGACCAGCGACGGCGACATGGTACTGAACGCCAACGGCACGATTTCGCATACCAATGAAAAGCTGACCGCCGGACGTGATGCGACGCTTACTGCGAAAAACATTAGCCAGGATGCCTCCAGCCAGGTTAACGCGGCCCGCGATATCGCGGCTAAAGCCAGCGACACGCTCAGCAACTCGGGTTCCCTGCTGAGCGGCGGCAACCTGACCGTCAATACGAAAGATTTTACCCAAAGCGGCAGCACCGGCGCGAAGGGCAAAGCGGACATCACCGCCAGCGGGAAGCTGACCAATACAGGCTCGCTGGTGAGCGACGATGCTTTGGCGCTGAAGGCGCAGGATGTGACGCAGAACGGCGTGCTGTCCGGCGGCAAAGGGCTGACGGTCAATGCGCAAACCTTGACCTCCGGCAAAAATTCGGTAACCCACAGCGACGCTGCGATGACGCTGAATACCGCCACGGCGACTCTGGACGGCGAAACCAGCGCGGGCGGCGATCTTCAGTTGCAGGGCGACGGGCTCACCACTGCGGCGAGTGCCCAGCTCCAGAGTGGCAATAATCTCAGTTTCACCGTTCGTGAAGCGGCGCTTGCGGGTACGCAGGCGGCACAAAGAACCATGACGGTGAACGCCCGCGAAAAACTCACCCACAGCGGCAAAAGCAGCGCGGCATCGCTCAGCCTTAGTGCGCCGGATCTGACCAATAGCGGCGTGCTCGTCGCTTCCAGTCTGAACACGCAGTCGCAGCAGCTTACCAACAGCGGCCTGATGCAGGGCGATGGCGCACTGATGATTGGCACACAAAAACTGGACAACCAGCAGAACGGTACCCTCTACAGCGCCGCAAATCTGACGCTGGATATTCCGGATATCCGCAACAGCGGGCTTATCACCAGCGACAACGGTGTAACGTTAAGCTCTGACTCCCTCAGCAATCCAGGCAAAATCATCGCTGACACGCTGAACGTCAAAGCGACCACGCTGAATGGTGACGGCCTGTTGCAGGGAACCGGCGCGCTGACGCTTGCCGGTGACACGCTCTCGCAGGGGAGCAACGGGCGCTGGCTGACGGCAGGCGATTTCTCCCTTAACGGCAAAACACTGAATACCGCAGGGACCACGCAGGGGCAGAACCTCATCGCTCAGGCGGATAGCTGGACGAACAACGGCTCCGTGCTGGCAACCGGCAATCTCGACGCTATGCTGAGTACCGCTTTGCTCAACAATGGCGATCTGATGAGTCAGGGCAATTTCGGGCTGAATGCGCCAGAGCTGACTAACCACGGCAGCATCCTCTCGTCAGGCGAAATGTCGCTCGCCGGAACATCCTTCAGCAGCGACGGCACGCTTCAGGGCAATACGCTTTCACTGCGCCAGAACAGCATCGACAACAGGGGATCGATCACTGGCCTGAACGGCCTGACGTTGAACAGCGCCGGCGCGCTGAATAACAGCGGAGACCTGCTGAGCCAGAAATCACTGACGCTGACTGCGGGAGATGTGACCAACAGCGGTCGTCTTCAGGGGCTGAACATCACCTTAGACGGTGCGAGCCTGACCAACAGCGGTGCGATTCAGAGCGCGCTGGATTTAGCCCTGACCCTGAGCGGCGACGTGACCGCTGCCACCGGCAGCAAAATCACCGCCCTGGGCGATGCCCGTCTGACAGGCAAAGCGCTGAGCAACCAGGGGCTGGTGAGCGCCAGAACACTGGAGGTGAAAGGCGATTCGCTCAGTAACGGCGGTGAAATCAGCGGCGTTAACGGTCTGAACGTCGCGCTCAGCGGTAACCTGCAACAGCAGGGCAAAGTAATGACCGGCGGTGCGCTGAACGTCAACGCTAAAGATATCAGCAACAGCGGGCAACTTCAGGGGGCGAATACCCAATTCAGCGCCAGTTCGCTCACCAACAGCGGACGCGTGCAGGGCGACAGCGGTCTGACGCTCACTCTGCTGAATGCCCTGACCAACCAGGCCAGCGGTGTGCTTCTCAGCCAGAATGCATTAGGCCTCACCACGCCCGTGCTGACCAACGACGGCACCATTCAGGGCAACGGCAAGACCATGCTCAGCGCGGCAACGCAGGCCCGCAACGGCGGCAAAATTCTCTCCGGCGGCGATCTGACCTTCACCACGCCTGACTACAGCGGCAGCGGCTGGCTACAGGCCACTAACCTGGTGCTGAACGTGGCGAAGCTTGCCAGCAACGGCACCGTGATGGCGGCGAACCTGGCGACGCTCACAGGTAACAGTTTGACCAACGGCGGCACCTTCCAGGCCGCACAGCTGAATGTGAACACGCAGAGTGTGAGCAACAGTGGCACGCTGCTGGGCAATCAGGGCCTGACGCTCAAAGGGAACAGCCTCAACAACGCGGGCGGGAAGGTGTTCAGCGGCGGAGATATGCTTGCCGAAATGATATCGCTCAGCGGCGCGGGCCAGATGGTGGCGCTCGGCAACCTGACACTGAAGCTCACCAACAGCTTTACCTCGCAGAGCGTTATCGCCGCGAACAAACAGCTCTCTGTGAGCAGCCAGGGCGATATCACCAACGGAGCCACATTGCAGGGCAACTGCATCACGCTGAACGCTGCGGGCAAGCTGACCAACGACGGCCAACTGACCGCAGGCAGCGGCGCCACGGCGCTCAGCGGCAGCCAGATTGCAATGAATGCCAGCGGCAGTCTGCAGGCAGGCGGGGACGTCAGCCTGACCAGCCAGGGCAATATCACTCTTGACGGGTTCACCGGTACCGCAGGCAGCCTGCTGCTGAGTGCAACAGGCTCAATCATCAACACCGCCCTGCTCTATGCGGGCAACAACCTCTCGCTGTTTGCTGACCGTATTGAGAATCGCTTCGGCGATATGCTGGCGGGCAATAACCTGGTGATGCAGAAAGATGCGTCGGGCGCGGCGAATGCCGGGGTGATCAATACCTCCGGGAATATCGAAACGACTAACGGCGATATCACCATTAAGACCGGGCATTTGCTGAATACGCGGGATGGGTTGAAGACGAAAACAACTCAGATCGATGGTGCACAAAGTCTTCCGGGCATGGGTGATGCGACGATTAACGTCGATATCAGTCAGCTTGCTGACGGTACTTACGGCATGACCAGTCGGGTGGCAGAAAGACAGGTTGGGGCGTGTAACGGTCATGGAGCCTGTAACTATATCCACTGGAATCAGTTTTACTACTCGATGTATGCCAATTCGGCAGAGCAGAAATTTATCAATAGCCAGACGCGAACTGACGTTACCAGCAATGGAGGTGTATCAAGAATTGCCTCCGGCAAAAATCTCACTATTAATGCAGGTTCACTGGAGAATTTTGCCAGCAATATTCTGGCAAATGGCGATGTCAGCCTGACAGGAAGTACGCTCAACAACCAGAGCTGGCAGTCAGGTACGGTCACTGACTGGTTCGTCTATCAGTATGATTCACGTCGATATGGATATGCAGTCGAGCCAGGTGGACGTTATCCGACGGACGGTAACAACTATCAGGATGTCATGCCTGAGGACACATCCATTGCATTTACGCTTAAAGGACATGACTCAAGTACAGAACTCGGCGAAATATTCCGCTCCGTCATTCAGGCCGGTGGCAATGTTATCGCCAATTTTGCCAGCAATATCAGCAACACCAACACCACGGCGAATGCCGGACAAATCAGCAATACGATTGTCGCGCCGAACCTCAACACGCCGTCTGCACAGAACATCGACGGCGGCAGCAGTCAGAAAGCGTTGGATGGCGCAGGCTCTCTGAGCATCACCAATCCGGCCTGGCAGGATACCGGGATTGGCAAACAGCCGATTGGAGATGGATCTACGCTTGCACCTGGTGGTATCGACGGCAACTATCCCCTGCCATCCGGCAACAACGGCTACTTTGTGCCGTCCACCGATCCGGATAGCCCTTACCTCATCACCGTAAACCCGAAACTCGACGGGCTGGGTCAATTGGATCCAAATCTGTTCGGCGATCTTTACTCGTTGATGGGCATGAAACCCGGTAAAGCACCGCAGGAAACGGGCAGCCAGTACACCGATATCAATCAGTTCCTCGGTTCGTCGTATATGCTCGACCGTCTCAGCCTCAACCCGGATAAAGACTATCGCTTCCTCGGCGACGCGGCTTTTGATACCCGCTATGTATCGAACTACGTGTTGAACCAGACCGGCTCCCGCTACATCAACGGCCTGGGATCCGATCTCGATCAGATGCGCTATCTGATGGACAGCGCCGCCAACGCGCAGTCTTCCTTAGGTCTGAAATTTGGCGTGGCGCTCACCGCAGATCAGGTTGCCGCACTCGATCACAGCATCCTGTGGTGGGAAAGCGCGACCATCAACGGCCAGACCGTGATGGTGCCGAAAGTCTATCTGTCGCCAAAAGATGTCAGCGTGCAGAGCGGCAGCGTGATTAGCGGCAACAATGTGCAGTTAGCGGGCGGCAACGTGACCAACAGCGGCAGCTCGCTGCTGGCGCAGAACGGTCTTACCCTCGACAGCAGCAACAGCCTGAATAACCTTAACGCCGGGCTTATCAACGCGGGCGGCGGGCTGGACCTGAGCGCGCTGGGCGATATCAACAACATCGGTTCGTCCATCAGCGGCAACACTGTCCAGTTGGAGAGCATTAACGGCAGCATTAACAACATTACCCGGACGGAAGACTGGTCGCTCAGCAGCCAGACCCGACGCGGTAGCGTTGCGCTCAGCGGTACCGATGTCGGGCAGACGGCGTCTATTACGGCCACAGACGGGCTGTCGATGGCGGCGGGCCAGGACATCAACATCACCGGCGCGAAAGTCAGTGCCGGAGGCAGTCTGGCGCTGGGCGCAGGCAACAACATCAATATTGCCGCCAACCAGATAACCGACAGCAGCAGCCAGTCGGGCTTCTGGGGCAAAAAAGACACCCGTTCGTCATCCACCTCGAACCAGGGCAGCAGCATTACGGCGGGCGGTAACGCAGTGATGCAGTCGGGCAATGACCTGAACGTCACGGCGAGTGCCATCAATGCAGGTAAAACCGCGCAACTGGTGGCGGGTAATGACCTGAACCTGAACGCGGCGAGCAACGGACAAACCAGCCGCACGGGCGGCAGCGAAAGCCATCAGAGCCGCGCAGACAGAACTACCGTTTCAGCGGGCGACAATGTGACTCTGGTCGCCGGGCGGGACGTTACCAGCCAGGCGGCAGGCATCGCGGCGGAAGGGAATGTTGGTATTCAGGCCGGACGTGACGTCAGTCTGCTGGCGGAAGAGTCCGTGACCGGCAGCAGTTCACACTCGAAAAAGAAAACCGTTATCGATGAATCTGTACGCCAGCAGGGCACCGAAATCGCCAGCGGCAGCAACACCACGATTATCGCCGGGCGAGACGTCAACGCTGAAGCGGCGCAGGTGACCGCCAGCGGGGATATCGGCATGGCGGCAGGCCGCGACGTGAACCTGACCACGGCGACGGAAAGCGATTATCACTACAAGGAAGAGACGAAGACCAAAAAAGGGTTCCTCAGCAAGAAAACGACCCACACCATCGAGGAAGACAGTGCGACCCGTGAAGCAGGCACCCTGCTTTCCGGCAACAACGTTACCGTGCAGGCGGGTAACAACCTGCTGGTGAAAGGCTCCTCCGTGGTGGGCGATAACACCGTGGCGCTGGGCGCGGCTAACAACGTCGATATTGTGGCGGCCACCAACACGGACTCCTCGTGGCGCTTTAAGGAAGAGAAGAAGAGCGGCCTGATGGGCACCGGCGGTATCGGCATCACCATCGGCAGCAGCAAAACCACCCACGACCTGCGTGAAGCGGGCACCACGCAAAGTCAGAGCTTTAGCACCGTGGGCTCGACGGGCGGTAACGTGGTTATCGCTGCCGGAAACCAGGCGCACATTGGCGGTGCGGACCTGATTGCTGGTAAGGACATGAGCCTCAGCGGCAGCAGCGTTATCATCGAACCGGGCCACGACAAACGCACCCGCGATGAAACCTTTGAGCAGAAGAAAAGCGGGCTGACGCTGGCGCTTTCCGGTACAGTCGGTAGCGCGATTAATAATGCTGTTACCGCAGCGCAGGATACCAAAGAGGAGAGTGACGGACGTCTGAAGACCCTTCAGGCCACTAAAACGGTGCTTTCCGGCGTGCAGGCCGGACAGGCAACTGATATGGCTAACACGACATCCGATCCGAACGCGATGGGGGTCAGCCTCTCACTGACCACGCAGAAATCCAAATCGCAGCAGCACGCTGAATGCGGGCAACAATCTCTCCATTACTGCGAACGGAAAAGGCAAGGGCCCGAACAGCGGCGATATTGTGATTGCCGGAAGCCAGCTGAAAGCTGGCAGCGACACGCTGCTGGATGCGAAGAATGACGTCATTCTCAGCGGGGCTGCCAACACTCAGCAATCCAGCGGCAATAACAGCAGCAGCGGTGGTGGTATCGGTGTGAGTATTGGTGCAGGTAAAGGTGCCGGTATCAGCGTCTTCGCCAACGTCAACGCGGCAAAAGGCAAGGACAAAGGCAACGGCACCGACTGGACTGAAACCACGATAGATAGTGGCAAGACCGTCACCATTAAGAGCGGAAACGACACTGTGCTCAACGGGGCACAGGTCAACGGTAATAAAATCGTGGCTGACGTGAGTCACGACCTGCTGATGAGCAGCCAGCAGGACAGCAACAAATACGACAGCAAGCAGACCAGCGTGGCAGCGGGCGGCAGCTTCACCTTCGGCAGCATGACGGGCTCCGGCTACATCGCTGCCTCCCAGGACAAGATGAAGAGCCGCTTTGACTCGGTGGCTGAGCAGACCGGGATGTTCGCCGGTGATGGCGGCTTCGATATCACCGTCGGCAACCACACCCAGCTTGATGGCGCAGTCATTGCTTCCACCGCCACGGCAGATAAAAACAGCCTCGATACCGGAACGCTTGGCTTCAGCGATATTCACAACGAAGCGGATTTCAAAACCCAGCACTCGGGCATCAGCATCAGCGGCGCGGGCAGCTTCGGCGACCAGTTCAGGGGCAACATGCCGGGCGGAATAATTTCGGTGGCGGGTAACAGTGGCCATGCCGAAGGTACGACTCAGGCCGCTGTGGTTGATGGCACCATCACCATTCGCGACAAGGACAATCAGAAGCAGGACGTGGCGAACCTGAGCCGTGATACGGAACATGCCAACGACAGCATCAGCCCTATTTTCGACAAGGAGAAAGAGCAGAATCGCCTGAAGGAAATCGGGATGATCAGCGATATCGGCGGCCAGGTGGCGGATATTGCCCGGACGCAGGGTGAACTGAATGCGCTGAAGGCTGCGCAGGATAAGTACGGACCTCTTCCGACGAATGCAACGGAAGAGCAGCGACAGGCATATCTGGCGAAACTGCGTGACACGCCGGAATACAAAAAAGAGCAGGAAAAATACGGCACAGGCAGCGACATTCAGCGCGGTATCCAGGCAGCAACGGCGGCACTTCAGGGCCTGGCGGGCGGCAATTTAGCAGGTGCTCTGGCCGGGGCTTCTGCGCCGGAGCTGACAAACATCATCGGCCATCATGCGGGTATCAATGATAATGACGCAGCGAAAGCCATTGCTCATGCTATTCTCGGCGGTGTGACAGCGGTTCTTCAGGGAAATAATGCCGCAGCAGGTGCAGTCGGTGCTGCGAGCGGTGAACTTATCGCAGGAGCAATCGCGAAGGTTTTATATCCGGATGTCAAAGACCTGTCGAAGCTGACTGAGGACCAGAAGCAGACACTGAGCACGCTGGCAAGTATCTCGTCAGGCATGGCGGGCGGTATTGTTGGCGGGAATACTGCAGGAGCGGCTACTGGTGCAGCGGCTGGGAAGAATGCAGTTGAGAATAATGCACTGGGTGATGGCTGGAACAATATCCTGCCATCAGGAACACAGGATTACGGGCAGGCCGTAGCCTCGTGGAATCAGTATGCCCAGGACAATCATCTGACGCCTGAGCAAACTCAGGTCGGGCTGGATAAACTGGCGAAAGGCGATTTGCCGGAAGGTGCCAATATCACTAAAGCTATTGTTGAAGGTTATCAGGATGGCGTGATGATTGCGGGAGCGTGGTATCTGGGGCCAGCAGCGTCGGTAGGTAAAGTTGTTGGTGGCGGAGTTATCGCTGAGATAGCCAACGGAAGCTACCAGTGGTTTGATTTGAGCCGTCCGGGAAATGAAAATAAAAGCTGGGATTACAAGAGCAGCGTCAGCTCAGGGATTTCGGGAATGCTTGCCCCGGGAAGAACAGTGTGGCAGAACGTTGGAATAGCGGCTGGTAGCGCATTTTTCACTGATGGACCTGATACGGGTTCTATTGGTGGTGCGGCTATTGGTGCATGGTTCGGTGGCAAATTTGGTGAGTTTGCTCCTTTCCCTGGGGAGGTTAATGACCTGATTGGCGGCATCGGTGGGGAAGTTATAAGCAATAAAATTAAGGATAAGGTTAGTGAAAGTGAAAAATAAAACCATGTTATCTGTTTTTCTTCTAAGTACTATTTACTATGGACTTTGTTTTTTTGCTTTTATTTTCTTGGTAAATAATGTGATTATTGAATTTTTGTCATCGGGGAATGTTGACTTTTCCAAAAAATCATTAACTTATTTATCTGTTGTGAGTTTGATTATTGGGTTGGCTTCAGGTGCAAGAATATGGTTCTTCGCAAAACTTGACGAGCGAAAATCGCGTAAATTGCCTCCGTCAGATCCTGAGTGATATTTGCAGCAATCCCAACTTATACAGTTGGTATTGTTGTGGAGAATAATGCGCTGAGTTTACCGTCGGGGATGGTGAACTACGGACAGGCAGCAGCCTCCTGGAATCAATATGCAGATGCTCATAATCTAACTACAGAACAAAAGCAGGCTGGGTTAGATAAACTGGCAAAAGGGGATCTACCAGAAGGTGCGAATATTACCAAGGTTATCGTGGATGGGTATAAGGATGGCGTATTGATTGCAGGAGCTGCTTATTTAGGGCCAGCGGCATCGGTGGGTAAAGCTGTGGGCGGTGCAGTAATAGCAGAAATCGCCAACGGTACGTACCAGTGGTTCGATTTGAACCAGCCTGGAAATGAAAACAAAAATTGGGATTATAAGACAAGTATCTCGACAGGTATTACGGGAGCATTAGCACCTGGGCGCGGGGTCTGGCAGAACGTCGGGATGGCCGCAGGTGGCGCGATATTTACTGATGGGCCAGATATTGGTTCTATTGGTAGTAGTGCTGCCGGTGCATGGGCTGGCGGGATGTTCGGGGTGTATGCGCCGGGAATAGTTAATTCATTAACTGGTAAAGAAGTACCTGGTTTTGTTTATGATTATTGGGGCGGTGTTGCTTCAGAGTTCTCATCTGGATTAATTAAAGACCTTAGTAATCCGAAAGAGATACCTGTGGAGAAGAAAAAATGAAACGACTATATGGTTATGTAATTTTATTTGTTTATAGTTGCTTATCTTCCATATTGATGTTGTTACTTTTAGGTGGAGGGATTGCAGCTTTCTACTTTTTAAAAGGGGATGGGTTTTATTTCCCACTAAGTCAATTAAAAAGAGCCATGGTTTTCGGCTCTATCGCTGGGTCTGCGATTACACTGGCCACAATAGTATTTAACCTGATAGATAAGTCTAACGGACGTAAAAAGCCACCTTCGACGCCGGACTAAGATCAACAACAATCCCAGTCTTTGCTGCTGGGATTGTTGTTGAGAATAATGCGCTGAGTTTACCGTCGGGGATGGTGAACTACGGACAGGCAGCAGCCTCCTGGAATCAATATGCGGTGGATAATAATCTCACGCCTGAACAGGTACAGGCCGGGCTGGATAAACTGGCGAAAGGCGATTTGCCGGAAGGTGCCAATATTACTAAAGCTATTGTTGAAGGTTATCAGGATGGCGTGATGATTGCGGGAGCATGGTATCTGGAACCGGCAGCATCTGTTGGTAAGGTGATTGGTGGCGGAGTTATCGCTGAGATAGCCAATGGAAGTTACCAGTGGTTTGATCTGAGCCAGCCGGGTAATGAAAACAAAAGCTGGGATTACAAGAGCAGCGTCAGCTCAGGGATTACAGGAGCACTGGCTCCGGGACGGAGTGTGTGGCAGAACGCAGGGATTGCAGCAGGTGGGGCATTCTTTACGGATGGCCCGGATAAAGGCGCTTTAGCTGGAACTGGTGCTGGATGGGTGTTTGGTACAACAGTTGGCTTTATTGCGCCGCCTGTATTTGGCCCTGCACTGGGGCAATACTCAGGTTTCGTTGGTGAGGTGATAGGTTCTGTTGGTGGGGAATTTATTAGTAACACAGTTAAGGATGAAGTGAATGAAAAGAAAAAATGAACCTACTGTAGGCTTACTTCTTCTAAGTATTATGTATATGGTCTTTTGCTGTTTAATATTTTTCTCTCTAGCCCTGATAGCTGTAAAATTTATAATTCACCATGAGGTCAATATTAGGCAGTCAGATATTGAGCATGTTTTAGTTGCCAGTGTTATTGCAGGAACGGCATCAGCTTTTGGAGCATGGTTGTTCGCAAAAATAGACGAACGTAAAGCCCGAAAATCCTGAGTGAGATTTGCAGCAATCCCAACTTATACAGTTGGGATTGTTGTGGAGAATAATGCGCTGAGTTTACCGAATGGTATGGTGAACTACGGACAGGCAGCAGCCTTCTGGAATCAATATGCGGTGGATAATAATCTTACGCCGGAACAAACTCAGGCCGGGCTGGATAAACTGGCGAAAGGCGATTTGCCGGAAGGTGCCAATATCACTAAAGCTATTGTTGAAGGTTATCAGGATGGCGTGATGATTGCGGGAGCGTGGTATCTGGGGCCAGCAGCATCGGTCGGTAAAGTGATCGGTGGCGGGGTTATCGCTGAGATAGCCAACGGAAGCTACCAGTGGTTTGATCTGAGCCAGACGGGTAATGAAAACAAAAGCTGGGACTGGAAAAGTAGTGCTAGCTCAGGCATTACAGGTATGCTTGTGCCTGGAAGGACTATCGGACAAAACGTCGGAATTTCTATGGGTAGTGCATTTTTTACCGATGGTCCAAATACTGGTTCTATCGGTGGTGTGGCTATTGGTGCATGGTTCGGTGGCAAATTTGGTGAGTTTGCTCAAGGGGTTGTAAGTTCAGTATCAGGAAAAGAAATCCCTGGATTTATATTCGACGTTACAGGTTCTTTTGGTAGTGAAATTTTGGGTGGTTATATAAAAGATGCAGTAAATGGTAGTCACCCTTCTTCCGAAAGACACAATGAGGAAGAAAAATGATTGCTTATATTAAGTTATTCATATATTCATGCATCTTTTGTATTACACTCGGCTTCTTTCTTATAGGCGTGGGGGCGTTATTTATCTTTCTAACAAAAGGATACTTATTTTTCCCAATCAACCATGTGGAAAGGATTTTTATGTTTGGGTGTATAGCTGGTTCTGCGATTACACTAGTCACAATAGTATTTAATCTGATAGACAAATTTAACGCTCGTAAAAAGCCACCTTCAGATCCTGAGTGAATTTAGCAACAATCCCCATCCATGTGGTGGGGGATGTTTAAAAACCAAACATTATCGCCACACCATGAATGAAAGATGGAACAAAAAATGGAATGTATAAAATGTAAAAATTTAGAAGCAAACAAAGAGTCTGGATTGTGTGATACCAGTGAAAATGAGGAATTAAGTAAAATTAGATTATTTTAGCCTCTCAGTTCTAACCAAAGAATTCGCGTTTCGTTATGACACCACCTGATATCTGTATGTCCTGTTTATCGCTGCGCTTTGCTATAACCTTTTCTATAGACAGCATATAAACGTTGTTGCCCCTGCGCAATACTCCGCACAGACCCACAGAGACACCTATGGATATTGATAAAATCACAAAATTGATTGAACTGGTCGAAGCGTCAGGCATTTCCGAGCTGGAAATTTCTGAGGGCGAAGAGTCGGTACGCATCAGTCGTGCAACCGTTGCCCCTGCTATGCAACAAGCGTATACGCTCCCCGTTATGCCACAAGCACTGTCAAACGCGGTCGCTCCTGTCTCTGCACAGGTGTCAGCAGAGCCCGCTCCTGCACAAATCAGTGGTCATGTAGTGTGTTCCCCGATGGTCGGGACCTTCTACCGCACACCGAGCCCGGACGCTAAAGCGTTCTGTGAAGTCGGTCAGAAAGTCAACGTTGGCGATACCCTGTGCATCGTTGAAGCCATGAAAATGATGAACCAGATCGAAGCCGATAAGTTCGGCGTGGTGAAAGCCATTCTGGTTGAAAGTGGCCAGCCGGTAGAGTTTGACGAGCCGCTGGTCGTCATCGAATAACGAGGCGCACATGCTGGATAAAATTGTCATCGCCAACCGCGGCGAGATTGCACTGCGTATTCTTCGTGCCTGTAAAGAACTGGGCATCAAGACTGCCGCTGTGCACTCCACCGCGGATCGCGATTTAAAACACGTACTCCTGGCGGACGAAACGGTTTGTATCGGTCCGGCCCCGTCCGTGAAAAGCTATCTGAACATCCCGGCGATCATCTCTGCTGCCGAAATCACCGGTGCCGTGGCGATTCACCCGGGATATGGCTTCCTCTCCGAGAACGCCAACTTTGCTGAGCAGGTTGAACGCTCCGGCTTTATCTTTATCGGCCCGAAAGCCGACACCATCCGCCTGATGGGTGACAAAGTGTCCGCAATCACCGCCATGAAGAAAGCGGGCGTACCGACCGTACCGGGTTCCGACGGCCCGCTGGGCGAAGATATGGATGTCAACCGCGCGCATGCCAAACGTATTGGTTACCCGGTGATCATCAAGGCGTCCGGCGGCGGCGGCGGTCGCGGTATGCGCGTGGTTCGCGGTGACGCGGAGCTGGCGCAGTCCATTGCCATGACGAAAGCTGAAGCCAAAGCGGCGTTCAACAACGACATGGTGTACATGGAAAAATACCTGGAAAATCCTCGCCATATCGAGATCCAGGTACTGGCAGACGGCCAGGGCAACGCCATCTATCTGGCCGAGCGTGACTGCTCCATGCAGCGCCGTCACCAGAAAGTGGTCGAAGAAGCACCGGCACCGGGCATTACCCCGGAACTGCGTCGCTACATCGGCGAGCGTTGCTCAAAAGCCTGTGTGGATATCGGTTATCGCGGCGCGGGTACGTTCGAGTTCCTGTTTGAAAACGGCGAGTTCTATTTCATCGAAATGAACACCCGCATTCAGGTAGAGCACCCGGTTACCGAAATGATCACCGGCGTGGATCTGATCAAAGAGCAGTTGCGTATCGCTGCCGGTCAGCCGCTGTCGATCAAGCAAGAAGACGTGGTGGTGAAAGGACATGCGGTGGAGTGCCGTATCAACGCCGAAGACCCGAACACTTTCCTGCCGAGCCCGGGTAAAATCACCCGTTTCCACGCGCCAGGCGGTTTTGGCGTGCGCTGGGAATCGCATATCTACGCCGGTTACACCGTACCGCCGTACTATGATTCCATGATCGGCAAGCTGATTTGCTTTGGTGAGAACCGTGATGTGGCGATTGCGCGCATGAAGAATGCGTTGCAGGAGCTGATCATCGACGGCATCAAAACCAACGTGGATCTGCAGATGCGCATCATGAGCGACGAGAAATTCCAGCAGGGTGGCACCAACATCCACTATCTGGAAAAGAAACTCGGTCTGCACGAGAAGTAATTCCTGCCTGTAAACCCTCCCTCTCCGGCATGGAGGGGAGGATTTTGCATTTCATCTCTTTTCTTAGTCGTTATCGCTGGCATTGTGCTCTATAAATAGTGAACTGAACTGCTTTTGATTTCCATGGCAATAAATTTTCCGTATGACGTTATAGCAATCTCGTAAAGGCTACGCTCCGTCGTCAGGAGTAACCTAAAGCCGATTAAAACGGTTTCTATTCTGCCACTTACGGAGGTGTGTTTTGTCTGAGCTGTCTTATGTGTCCGGTGCGCGCCACTCGGCATGGTCCATCTATCTGGCGCAAGTGGAACGCGTCCTGCCCCTGCTGGGGGAGCTGAGCCACTGGGCCGATACCCTGCGTCATCCGCGCCGTGCGTTAATCGTCGATATTCCGCTGGAAATGGATGACGGCACCGTGCGTCATTTCGAAGGCTACCGTGTTCAGCACAATTTATCGCGCGGGCCGGGCAAGGGTGGGGTGCGCTTTCATCCTGATGTCACTCTGGAAGAGGTGATGGCGCTCTCCGCCTGGATGACTGTCAAATGTGCGGCGCTGAATTTGCCCTTCGGCGGTGCGAAAGGCGGTGTGCGCGTCGACCCTACCACGCTGTCACACAAAGAGCTGGAGCGCCTGACCCGGCGTTATACCAGCGAAATCGGCATCTTTATCGGCCCGCAGCAGGATATTCCGGCACCGGATGTCGGGACCAATGCGCAAATCATGGCGTGGATGATGGATACCTGGTCGATGAATGTCGGTAAGCCCTCCACGGGGGTGGTCACCGGTAAACCGGTGCATCTTGGCGGATCGCTGGGACGAGTAAAAGCAACCGGCCGTGGTGTCTATGTGACGGGCTGTCAGGCGGCACAGGCTCTGGGTATCAACGTGGCGCAAAGTCGTGTGGCTGTGCAAGGTTTTGGCAACGTCGGCAGCGTCAGCGCCGAACTGTTCCATCAGCACGGTGCACGTGTGGTGGCGGTACAGGATCAGTTCTGCACACTCTATCGCCCCGACGGTATTGATATTCCGGCGCTGATTGCCTGGCAAAAGGCGCAGGGTAAGCTCCTCGGATTTCCGGGGGCCGATACGGTGGCGGATGAGGCGTTCTGGACGCTGGATCACGATATTCTGATCCCTGCGGCGCTGGAAGGGCAAATCACCGCAGAGCGCGCTGCGACTTTATCCTGCAAGCTGGTGCTGGAAGGGGCCAACGGCCCGACACTGCCGGAAGCCGATGATATTTTGCAGGAGAGGAGCGTAGTGATCGTACCGGATGTTATCGCCAATGCGGGCGGCGTGACCGTCAGCTATTTCGAGTGGGTGCAGGATTTTTCCAGCTTCTTCTGGAGTGAAGAGGAGATCGACAAACGGCTGGATACCATTATTCAAAGCGCGCTGGATACCGTATGGAATAAAGCGCAAGCGTTGAATGTGACCCTGCGTACTGCGGCCTATGCGCTGGCCTGCGAACGTATCCTGCTGGCGCGTAAAGACAGAGGGTTGTATCCGTAATATTCGCTAAGCGCAGCGCCGCCATTGGATATTCCGGGATGGCGGCGTGAAAGCCTAATTCGGGCTACAATTTGTAGCCCCGGTAAGCGCAGCGTCACAGGGGATTATTTTAGATGGCGGCCCAGTATTATGAGGAGCGCATAATCTGCCCTTTGCGCTGACGCTGATCGCACCAGATAGTGAAGATCCCGGCAACTGCAACAATCGCGGCCCCAATCAACGTGGCGTGCCCTGGCAGGCTGTCGAGAAACAGATAGCCAATCACCATCGACCACACCAGAGTAGTGTAATCAAAGGGGGCGAGCAGAGAGGCATCGGCATAGCGCAGGCTGAGGGTCACCAGAATTTGCGCCACGCCGCCAAAAAAACCACAGCCAATCAGCAACGCCCACTGCCAGCCCGTGGGGCGTGTCCAGCCAAAGAGCGCCGTCGACAGGCCAATCAATGTCGTCATCAACGAAAAATAGAAAACGATGGCTCCAGGAGTCTCAACACCGTTCAAAAAGCGGATTTGTACATTGGAGGTTGCCGAACAGACCGCTGCCAACAGCGCGAACACGGCCCCTAAGGCCGCGCCGTCAAGCACCAGCCCCGATGCGCGCAAAGCATGGCCCAGGGTCAGGTTTGACGACAGCATAATCACGATGCCGCTAAAGCCGATGACCACCGCAAGCCAGCGGGAAAAACGGACATTTTCTTTCAGCAGCAAGGCCGCCATCAGCACGGTAAACAGGGGGGCGGCATAGCTAATGGCGGTGGCATCGGCCAGAGAAATATAGACCAGCGCCAGGTAATTGAAATACATGCCGCCGGTCCCGGAAAAGCCGCGAATAAAATGGCCGAAAATATTCCTGGTCTTGATACTTTTCATCATGTTGCCCTGTAGTTTTAGCCACAGCAGCAGGGGAAATAACGCGACGAATGAACGGAAAAAAATCACTTCACCGGTGGGGATGGCTCCGTTGAGCCCTTTGACGCAGGCCAGCATTAACGTCGCGCACAGCGCCGACATTATTTTCAGCAACATCCCAAATTTGGCATTCATTATCTTACCTTTGATTTTACGACGTACAGGTGTGGATGAAACCCAACCTTAGAACGCCCGCAAAGTGTGCTGATAAGATAATTTGCCTCTGCCTGAATAACCTTTTCTTATTACCGTAATGGTGCATTTTCGCGTGATATCCGTCATATAAATTGTGTATCCCGCGACAGGGTTTCCCTCTTATACCGTCGAAAACAAAATCCGTATATTCCATGGTATACGGTCTGCCATACCGAATGAAATCTGGCAATACAATGGCGTGTACTCAACGAATTCGCACTTTGGGGAAAACATAATGACAGCAAAAAAATTATCTGCCGTTCTGGCATTGCCACTGTTACTGACCAGCATTGGAGCCAGTGCGGATCTGCTCTCAGACATCACTAAAGGCGGCGATCTGAAATGCGCGGTCTACTCCGACGTTCCTCCGTTCTCATCACCGGATGCGAAAACGCGCCAACTGGTTGGCATGGACGTTGATCTCTGTACCGCGCTGGCGCAGAAAATGGGGCTGAAATTAACCCTCGTGCCAACGTCCGTTGAGGCGCGCATTGCGGTTATCGCCACCGGCCGAGCCGATGTGTTGATTGCTAACCTGGCGTATACCAAAACGCGTGGTAATCAGATCCAGTTCAGCGACCCGTACTATGTCGCCAAAGAGATGCTGCTGGTGAAAAAAGAGAACGCGGATAAAACCCTCGCGGACTTTAAAGGCAAGCGTATCAGCGCCACCAAAGGCACCACCTCTGAGCAGTCGATCCATATTAAAGGCGGCAACGCGGTGACATTCCAGGATGCGGCATCCGCTTTCCTCGCGCTGGAACAAAACAAGGCGGTCGGCTTTGTGACCAACACCATGACTGGCATCAAGATGATCTCCCAGGCGAAAAAAGACGGTATTGAGCTGGCGATGATCAAAGAACCGATGGCGCTGGAGCCGATTGGTGTAGGCATGAAGCGTGATGAGCCTGCCCTGTTGAATGCTGTGAACACCAGCCTGAAAACCATGGACAGCGATGGCACCATCGACAAAATCTGGGACACCTGGATTGGGCCAAATACCGAGTACAAGATGGTGCGTGAAGATCGCGTACAGCCACTGTCGTCCCTGAAATTTGAACCGCTGGAATAAGTTATGGCCTGGTTAGAGCAACACACGTCTGTTTCTTTAGAGGCGGATATCACGCTCTCGACCATGGGGAGTCGTGCCTGGCTGGTGGAAGCGCCGGGGGCATTTAGCCTGGCGGCGCAGCGGCGTATCTGGTCACTGGCGCAAATGCTCTCTCAGTGTGATGACGTCGAAACGCTGATCCCTGGGGTCACGAATTTACTGGTGTTGCTCAGGCGGACGCCGGAAGAGGCGGACGTCTTCCCGCAGCGGCTACGCGAATACTGGCGAGAGGCACGTGAAGTGCAGCCACAAGGGCAGTTAATTGAAATTCCGGTGCACTACGGTGGCGAGCTGGCAAGCGACCTTGAAGCGGTATGCCGCCACACCGGTTTTACGGAAAAAGAGGTGATCCGCCGCCACTATCAGGGACTGTACACCGTGGTTGCGCTGGGCAGTGCGCCGGGTTTTGGTTATCTGCATGGTCTGGATCCGTTACTGGCGACGCCGCGTAAAAAGGTGCCATCGCTCAACATGCTCAAAGGGACCGTGACCATTGGCGGGGCGCAGACGGGTGTGTCGGTATTAACCGGACCGAACGGCTGGAACGCGATTGGTTATGCCGAACTGGAGGTGTTTGACCCGCATGCGGCCAACCCCGCGCTGATGGCACCCGGCGATAACATCCGATTTTTACCTGAAAGGATAGATCTGTGATCGAAATCGAACGCACGGGCGCGCTAAACACGGTGCAGGATTTGGGGCGTTTGGGTTTTCGCCACCTTGGGGTGTCGGTCAGCGGTGCGATGGACCCGCTGGCTTTGCGGGCCGGCAACGCTCTGCTGGGCAACGATGATAACGCGGCCGCCATTGAAGTGCAGATGTTCCCGTTTCGCGTGCGCTTTCACAAAGCAGCGAGCATTGCGCTGACTGGGGCAGATTGCCGGGCGCGGCTGGACGATATCGACCTGCCGCCCTGGTGGGGCTGTCAGGTTAAAAAAGGCCAGGTGCTGGAAATGCGTTATCCGCGTTCCGGTACGCGGTGCTATCTCTGCGTTGCTGGCGGCATCGATGTGCCTGAGGTTTTAGGCTCGCGCAGCACCGCACTGCGTGGCGGGTTTGGCGGCGTCGAAGGCCGTCCGCTGGAGGCCGGGGATCGACTCCCGCTGGGCTTCGCAACGGGTAAACCGCTGCCGGAGGGCGGTGTTGGCATCGAACCGCCGGAACTGGCGCTGCGTGAAGTGTTTGCCTCACCGGTCAATGGCATTGTACCGATACGGGCGATGCCGTCCGGCGAATATGCGCTGTTCGCGGCGGATCATGCCCGTTTCTGGCAGCAGCCCTGGCAGATCTCCCGACAAAGCAATCGCACCGGTTATCGCCTTTCCGGTGAGCCGATTATTCCTTCGCGCACGGTGGAGATGCGCTCTTACGGGCTTATCCCCGGTATTGTGCAGGTGCCGCCAGCGGGGGAGCCGATCATCCAGTTAAGCGATGCGAATACCGCAGGCGGTTATCCCAAGATAGCCTGCGTGATTGAAGAAGATCTCTGGCGGCTCGGCCAGCTACAGGCCGGGCAGTCGATTCAGTTAATCCAGAGTGATGCGAAGCAGGCTATCGTTGCGCGGCAGGCGACTGAACGCTGGCTGGCGCGGTTGCGCGATTTTTCGCGTTCGCTTATCAGCATGAATGGGTAATAACCGATGATGAAAATAGATGTGAACTCCGATATGGGTGAGGGCTTTGGCGTTTATCAGCTGTGTGACGACGAAGCTCTGATGCAGGTAGTCTCTTCGGCCAATATCGCCTGCGGCTTTCATGCGGGGGACCCGGCCATCATGACGCAAATGGTGCGTCTGGCGAAGCGCAGGGGTGTGGGCATTGGCGCGCATCCGGGGCTGCCGGACAGGTTAGGGTTCGGGCGAAAGGAGATTGCCTTCACCCCCGATGAAATCTGTCAGCAGGTGGTGTACCAGATTGGCGCATTGCAGGCGATTGCGAAACTGGAAGGGGAGGCGGTGTCGCATGTGAGTTTCCACGCGGCAATGGGCAATATGATCAACCGCGACGAGGCGCTGGCCCGCCAGGTGATGCAGGCGATTTATCAGCTCGATCCGGGATTAATCATTTTCTCCCAGCCGAACACCATTATTGAGCAGGCGGCGAAAAACGTCGGTCTGCCAGGCTTAACGCTGTTTCTCGCCGACCGTGCCTACGATGCCGCCGGGCATCTGGTGCCGCGCGGCAAGCCAGGGGCGGTAATTAAAGAAGAAGGCGCCGTGCGCGGGCGCGTTCGTCAGTTTTTGCAGGAAGGCACGGTGACCACCATCGAAGGGCATCATCTTGCGGTTCGTGCCCGCTCAATTCTGGTTCACAGTGACACGCCGGGCTCATTGGCGCTGGCGAAGATTGTACGCAGTGAGATTGAAGACTGTGGTGGCGTGGTGGCACCCGCGGCGGACGTGTTGCAACAGTAGTGTGTATTGCGCTGTGTCTTTAGCCCGACAGGTATCCATGCCGTCGGGCTTTTTTATGGTTCGGGAATCTCCCGGACAGTATTTATGCACGCCTCGTGCGGGCTGATGCCCTCACCCCAATCCCCACGGGTAGAAGGAGTTTAGCATCGCACAAAACAGTCCTCTCTTGAGGGAGAATGTTAGGGGGAGGGGGAAATATCACAGCGCCCCGGATGTCAGCATAAACGCCTGATCCGGCTGGGGAGGTGAATTAGAGTAGCCCGGCTAAGCGATGCGCCAGCCGGGATGAAGACTTAACGGCAGCCCTCGCAAAACGCGGCGAGGCGCTCGCAGCCGGTCTGCAGTCGTTCCATGCTGGTGGCGTACGAAAGGCGAATGTACGGGCTCATCCCGTATGCCGCCCCCTGAACCGTCACCACGTGCTGCTCCTCAATCAGCGCCATCACAAAATCCGCATCGCTGTTAATCTGACGTCCGCCAGCGCTGGTTTTGCCGATAAACGCGGCGATATTCACAAACAGATAAAAGGCACCCTGCGGCTTGTGACACGCCAGACCGGGAATGGCCGCCAGCTTCGACAACACGAAGTCGCGCCGCTCGCGATAGATAGCTGCACGCTCTTTCAGCAGGTCCTGTGGGCCATCGAGCACCGCAATCGCTGCCGCTTGCGCCAGCGTGGTGATCCCCCCGGCGTTCTGCGTATTCACATTGCTCATCGCTTTAATCAGCGGTGCCGGACCGCCGCAGAATCCGAGACGCCAGCCGGTCATCGAATAGGCTTTCGACACGCCATTTACCGTCAGCACCCGGTCATACAGGCGGGGTTCAACCTGCGCGATCGTCAGGAAGACGCAGTCGTCATAAATCAGATGCTCATAGATATCGTCAGTCAGGATCCACACATGCGGGTTATCAAGCATCACATCAGCAATGCCCTGCAACTCTTCACGGCTGGCGACAGAACCGGTGGGGTTGCTCGGGTAGTTCAGCAGCAGCCATTTGGTTTTATCCGTCATCGCCGCCGCAATATCGGCAGGCAGTGGCTTAAAGCCATTTTCTTCATGGCACGGTACCGGAATGGGTGTCGCTCCGGCGAATTTCACGATATCGGCATAGCTTATCCACGATGGCGTGGGGATCACCACCTCATCGCCGGGGTTTAGGGTCGCCATCATGGCGTTGAAAATCATCTGTCGCGCGCCGCCGGTGGTGATTATCTGGCTGACGTCATAATCCAGCCCGTTATCGCGTTTGAACTTGCGCTGAATGGCAGCGCGTAACGCAGGCGTACCATCCGTGGGCGGATAACGCGTGTCGCCAGCCAGCGCTGCGGCGTAGGCAGCTTCAATGGCGTGCGGTGGGGTCGGAAAATCCGGTTCGCCGGTGGAAAGCCCCACCACGTCAATTCCCTGCGCGGCAAGATCGCGCGCTTTTTGCGTCATCGCGACGGACGCTGAAATAGCGATGTTTTTAAGTCGATCGGCAATATCTGGCATATCACAGGTGTTCCAGTTGATTCAGCGGGAACCGCGCTCGCGCACGGTGGATGAAATCTGAGAATAGGGAACAGGCCTGGCGGGCGGATAATACTGCTTTGTTGTGGGATCATAATGCAAAGCAATGACTGAACCACCGGCAAAACACCGTAACGATGCAAGCATGCCCCCATTTGCACCGTGGGAGTGCGGGAGAGCGACAGCGGAATGCGGGTTGAGGCGATGGCGGCGAGAATTTCGCGTCATAATGACATAAGTAGCCTGTGTGGATACGCAATCACCAGAACTGGCACAGCCATTGCTTTATTGATGGAAAAGCCATCACTGGAGAAATGCGATGAATCTGCGTCGTCTGAAATATTTTATCAAAATTGTCGATGTGGGCAGCTTAACCCAGGCGGCGGATATCCTGCATATCGCTCAGCCCGCCCTCAGCCAGCAGCTCGCGACGCTGGAAGGGGAGGTCAATCAGCAACTATTGATTCGTACCAAGCGCGGCGTGACGCCCACCACCGCAGGCACCATCCTTTATACCCATGCCCAAGCGATTCTACGCCAGTGCGCGCAGGCGCAGAGTGCGATTGACCGCTCGGGCATGGAGCTGTGCGGTAATGTCTCAGTGGGGCTGGCGCCCGGAACGGCGGCGCAGCAGTTGGCCATTCCGCTGATGCAAGAGGTGCAGCGCCAGCATCCCGGCATTGTGCTCTATTTCAATGAAAACTTCGGTACGACCTTAAGTGAGCTCATCATGAACGGGCGAATGGATATGGCGGTGATTTACGATAACCGTTCCATTCACGGGCTGCGGTTTATTCCGTTGATGAAAGAGCACCTCTGTTTTGTTTGCCCGAACAGCCTGGATAAGCCGGTCAAAGAGATCGCGCTGTCTGACGTGGCGCGTTATGACCTATTCCTGCCGCGCATCTACAACATCATGCGCAAAGTGGTGGATGATGCTTTCGTCAAAGAGGGACTGGATTACCGGGTCGCCTGTGAAATTGAATCGCAAACCACCCTCAATGCGGCGCTAGCGGCCGGGCTGGGCTGTACGATCATGCCGGAAGCTGCCGCCCGCGCGATGCTGAAAGCGTCCGATGCCTGGATGGCAAAAATCATTAAACCGGATGTCCATGCATCACTGTCGTTTTGTATTTCGGATCATCTGCCGCTGTCTGAGCCTGCCGAAGCGGTGAAATCGATCCTGCTGTCGCTGGTCTCGACCCGCACGCCGGATAACCGACCCCTGACGCTGGTGAGCTAATAAGTCTCCCTTATTGCCGTAAAGCGAAACCCTCTTACTGGCCAGTCGCGAGTGCGGGATAGAGTGAAAACATTCACGAAGACAACAGCCAGTACCGGGTCACTATGGAAAAAACAGTCACTCTTGAGGCGCTGGCGCAGCTCACCGAAAGCCTGCGCGCCACGTCAATTTCTCATCTCGTGTTAAAAGGCAGGGCGTGGTCCGTTCATCTCACGACCACGCCGTCGATGGCCTCTCCTCCAGCGGTGGATGAACCGCCGCGTTTTACGCCTTTGTGTTCTCCGGCACCGGGGCGGGTGCTGCTGCGCCATCCCTTGCTTGCGGAGAATTTCGTCGTTCCGGGCAGTCCAATTGCCGCGCAGGATTTACTGGCCATGGTCAAAGTTGGCGCACTCTATCTTCCCGTACGCAGTCCGGTTTACGGGCGGCTGATTTCCTTTGTTGTGAGCGAGGGGGATGCCGTGGAATTCGGTCAGGAAATCGCTAAAATTCAACCAGATGACTCATCTTGTTCAGGATTATAAGTCCCCCTTATTGCCTCAAACTATTTATGTCTTATACCGCTGAGGCATAACTGAATAGAGTCAAAAATACGCAATAAATACGATGCGGCATCTCAGAAATGCCGTGATGACAGGAGAGGCAACATGCCATTTTCAGATTATAAAGTCGCACTGGTTACCGGTGCATCCGCCGGGATGGGTGAAGCCATTGTTGAACGTTTGTGCCAGGAAGGGATAACCGTACACGCCGTGGCGCGCCGTCGGGAACAACTGGCCGCACTGGCGGATCGTACCGGTTGCATTCCGCATGCTGTCGACGTCGCCGACCTCGAGGCGCTAACCCGCTTATGCCGTGACCTGCAGGTGGATATTCTGGTGAACAACGCCGGCGTGTCGCACCCCGGCTCCATTCTTGATGCCAGTGAAGAGGTGATTGAAACCCAGCTCAACGTCAACCTGCGCGCGGTGTTGCACCTGTGCCGTTTGCTGGTGCCGGGAATGGTGACGCGCGACTGCGGCCACGTCATCAACATCACCTCGATTGCAGCGATTTACAACTTCAACGGCAACTCCGTCTATCACGCCACCAAAGCGGGCGTTCATGCGCTTTCGCGCCAGCTGCGCATTGACTGCTACGGTAAGCGCGTGCGCATTACCGAAATCTGTCCGGGGCGTGTGGCGACCGATATTTTCGGCAACGTCTCTGGCGATCATGAAGAGGCGCGTAAGCGTTTTATCGATGGCTTTGAACTGCCGCAGGCAAAAGATATCGCCGATTGCGTGGCCTTTGCCGTTAGTGCCCCGATTGCGGTGAACATCGGCAATATCGAAATCACACCTACGCTGCAGGTTCCTGGCGGGCTTTCTACCATGCGTCCCGGCGAAAACGCAGTCTAAGCGGGTTAACAGGAGGCTCATTATGGCGCTCGATTTTAGTACCATTTTAACAGGCCACTATGGCGAGATGATCGTGAAGGGCGCGACCGTCACGCTGGAACTGGCGTTGGGCGCCTGGCTGCTGGCCATGTTTATCGCGTTGCTGCTGCTGGTTGTCCGCCTGTCGGAAAACCGCATCGCCATGCGCCTGGTGGCTGCTTACGTCTCGTATCACCGCAATGTGCCTACGCTTATCCAGTTGATGATGTGGTATTTCGCCATTCCGACGCTGCTGCCGGAGTCGGTACAGATGTGGATCAACGATTTCAACGCCGAGTTCCTCTTCTCGATGTTTGCGTTGGGATTATGCCAGGCCGCCTACTTTTGTGAAGATATTCGCAGCGGCCTGCGCGCCATTCCGGATGGACAAAACGAGGCGGCACGGGCGCTGGGTATGAGCTATATGCGGTCAATGGGCTCGGTGATCCTGCCGCAGGGGATCCGTAACGCCTTGCCGGCACTGATTAACCACACCGTGCTGCTGTTCAAAAACACCAGCCTTGCGATGGTCATCGGGGTCACTGAGTTGACCTACGTGACGCGCGATCTTGAGAACCAGACCTTTCGCACCTTTGAGGCCTATGCCATCGGCACATTAGGCTATCTGGCGTTTTCGCTGCTGCTGATGGGACTGGGTGCGCTGTTAGGCCGTCATTTTCAACGCGTGTACGCGAGGTAATCACTATGTTTGACGTTTTTACCATTTTGCAGGATCACGGCATGCTGCTCCTGATGGGGCAGTACCCGAACGGTCCGCTTGGGGGCGTACTGTGCACGCTGGTGATTTCCCTGCTGGCAGTGGTGCTCTCTTTCCCGCTGGGCGTGCTGGTTGGGCTGGCGCGATTATCCCCGTGGCGCGGGCTGCGCTGGGCGGCGGCCTGCTGGGGCTACACCCTGCGCGGCATCCCGCTGATGATGGTCGTGTTCTGGACCTATTTCTGCGTGCCTATGCTGATTGGGCAGAATATCAGCGGCTTCTCCACCATGCTCTGTACGCTGGTTATCTACGAAAGCGCTTACATTGCCGAGATTGTACGCGGCGGGATTCAGGCGTTACCGCAGGGGCAATATGAGGCGTCGCGGGCGCTGGGGATGAGCTATCTGAAAACCCTGCGGCTGGTGATTTTACCGCAGGCGTTGTTCAACTCGCTGCCGAGCCTGGTGAGCCAACTGGTGTCGATCATCAAGGACAGTACGCTGGGCTATGTCATCAACGTCCCGGAACTGACCTATGCGGCAAACCAGGTCAGCAACCAGCTCCTTACCAAACCGTTTCAGGTCTTCGCCATCGTGGCCCTGAGTTACTACCTCATCTGTTTTAGCCTGACCTGGCTGGCAAACCGACTTGAGAGCTGGATTGCTAACAAACGGCTCAATGCGCAGCCGCAGCGGGGAGAAGAACAGAACGATCCCCTTTTCTTTGCCAACCGCAAACTTAATAAGGAAACATCATGATCCCGATGATTTTGTTTAATCAGGTCAACAAGTGGTATGGCGATTACCAGGCCCTGACCGACCTCAGCGCTGAAGTCAAAGCGGGGGAAGTGGTGGTGGTGTGTGGCCCCTCTGGCTCCGGAAAATCGACGCTGATTCGCACGGTCAACCGCCTGGAGCCTATCGAGCAGGGGCAGATTCTGTTTGACGGTATCGATATCCACGGCAGCAGCACGCGCCTGAACCAACTGCGTACGCGAATAGGTTTCGTCTTTCAGAACTTCAATCTGTTCCCCCACGTGTCGGTGATGGACAACATCATGATGTCACCGGTAAAAGTGCTGGGCACCAAACGCTCCGAGGCGCGTAAACACGCCGGGGAATTGCTGGAGCGCGTGGGCTTGTCGCACAAGGCGAACGCCTATCCGGCGCAGCTTTCCGGTGGGCAGCAGCAGCGTGTTGCTATTGCCCGTGCGCTGGCGATGAAGCCGCCGGTGATGCTGTTCGATGAGCCAACGTCGGCGCTGGATCCGGAAATGGTGGGCGAGGTCTTAAGCGTTATGCGTTCGCTGGCCCAGGAAGGGATGACCATGATGTGTGTGACCCACGAAATGCACTTCGCCCGGGATGTGGCGGACACGATCTGGTTTATGGATCAGGGGCAGATTCTGGAAAAGGCAACGCCGGAGCAATTCTTTAGCGCACCGAAGCATCCACGCGCACGACGTTTCCTTAGCGATTTACTGAATTAACGGAGTTGCTGTGTCAATTTTGCTGCCCAATGATGGACCGCTGTATCGGTGGTTCGTCATCAATTAGTGCGTGTTTTGGCTTCACCAGTATCGAGCTGAGGTGCGATCTTGTGCGCTTGAACGCTTCTATGCACTGAGAAGGTGGCAAGGAACTATGTCAAGGGCTGGGCCTTTAGCAACTAGGTTCGCGAGTTGCGCATGGATGTGACGAAATGTTGTTGTTCAAGCCAGTGTCCGGATTCTTCAGCATGTGGGCGGTGCTGCCGAGTCATTGGCAGAGGTTTAGGGTATGCCAGTGGTGCAACGTGCTCTGCGGGAGTGATTTTGACAGCATCGTACGTCATTGGATCGAGTTGGCGGAATACTGTTATTGATGGAATAATAATCAGAAATGGTTAACAACTCATTGCAATAAGAGGCACTGCTCTGGTGCATCAGTACATCACATCTTTAGATAAGTTTCGCCAATATCCGCTTTTGCTGCACGGTATTGTTCTGCACCTTCGACCCTTTTGATCTCGCGATTGGTGGTTGAGGGGGATCTTGATAATGTGTCAGCAATGTCCCTAATGCGACGTTTTGCTACCAGCTCTCTGGATATTCCCTTGACCTGCTTCCTGCTGAGTAAAATACCGCGATGTTAGTAATGTCTTCATCTGGCACTGCTGATGCCATGCTCCCGGCACAATTCAGAAACTGGCGTACCCGCCTCAGCCTGTTTGAGAATGGCGATGATCTGACTGTCAGTAAAACGTGATCGCTTCATTGAAATCCCCCTGCATTCAGGTTAGGAGAAAATTCCACTTATGCATGCGCTGGTTTTTTCGGGGGGATTACCCTGTTACGTTACGGCGCAACATACTTGCCGCAGACGCTGCGGGAATTCTTCCTCGCCCGGCAGGGGCGTGATTATGGTGATGTTGCTGGCAGTCTGAAACTGGCCCGCATCAATTACAACTGGACGCAGTGCTATCCTTTGGATTAATGCGATAGCAACCAGTAAAGGGTTACGGCACTCCGGCTGGCGGGCAGGTGCTTCATTCAACAAGAAAATATCCGTGATATATTGAACGTTATTCTCTCTCATCAGGCGCAGCCTATGTCCTACTCGATCGGCGAATTTGCCAGGCTTTGCGGGATCCCCGCCACGACGCTACGTGCATGGCAGAGCCGTTATGGTCTGCTCAAGCCGCTGCGCACTGAAGGCGGACATAGGTTGTACAGCGATGACGATGTGCAGCAGGCGCTAAAAATACTCGACTGGATAAAAAAAGGCGTGCCTGTTAGCCAGGTGAAACCTCTGCTGGCGCGTCCGGGTAGTCGTCATGCGAATAACTGGCTGACGCTTCAACAGACGATGCTTCAGCATCTGAAAGAGGGCAAAATCGAATCCCTGCGTCAGCTCATTTATAACTCAGGTCGTGAATATCCAAGGGGCGAGCTGGTGCGCGAAGTGTTGCGTCCGCTGCGTGGCCTGGTGTCGGCGAATGTCGCGGCGATGATGACCCTGCGGGAAATTCTCGATGGCATCATTATTTCCTACACAGCGTTTTGTCTGGAAGGGGATAAAAAAGCGCCCGGCGAACACTATCTGCTCACTGGCTGGCACCTCAACGATCCTTGTGAAATCTGGCTTGAGGCGTTACTGCGCACCGGGCAGGGGCAGCGTATTGATATTCTCCCGTCTCCTCCGGCAATGCTGGCGCCAGAGATCTTCCCGCAGCGTAAATGGCTGCTGGTGACCAGCGGAAAGCTGACCGCCGCGCGTAAAAAACAGATTACGCAGTGGCAGCAGGTTGTCTCCCTCGACGTGATTACCCTTTAAAAACACTCCCATTAGATTAAATTTTTATTTTTCATAATGCTTTGTAATCTTTGTTTATTTATAAATTCCATCTATAAAACTTAGACAAATATACTTTGTTGTGTAATTTTTAAAGTAAGTCTTTTTATACCCGTTAAGCGCAGGGGGCATTTATGAACCATCAACCCACGATTGGGATTAGCGGATGTCTGACTGGATCCGCAGTGCGCTTCGACGGAGGACATAAGCGCATGGGGTTTGTCATGGATGACCTGGCGCAGTGGGTCACGTTTAAGCCTGTCTGCCCGGAGATGGCCATTGGCCTGCCGGTTCCTCGTCCGGCGCTGCGTCTGATCCAGACGACCGATGGCGACACCCGCATGCGTTTTAGCCACGATCCGCAAGAAGATGTGACGGCCAAAATGGCTGACTTTGCCGAGCGGTTCCTGCCTTCCATCAGTAACTTATCCGGCTTTATTGTCTGCGCTAAATCGCCCAGTTGCGGGATGGAACGTGTACGGTTGTATGATGAGCAGGGCCATCGCGGGCGTAAAGAGGGCACGGGTCTGTTTACCTCTGCGCTGCTGAAAAAATACCCGTGGTTACCGGTAGAAGAGGACGGGCGCTTGCACGATCCGCTGCTGTGCGAAAATTTTGTCGAGCGGATCTTCGCGTTACGTGAGCTGAATGCGCTACGTGAAGAGGGGTTAACCCGCAGCAATCTGCTGGCGTTTCACAGCCGCTACAAACTTCAGTTGCTGGCTCATCATCAGGGAGGTTACCGCAACATCGGGCCTTTTGTTGCCCGGCTTGCCGAGTGGCAAGATCTGGACGCTTTCTTTGTTGCTTACCGCGAGCAGTTTATGGCGATCCTCAAGCATGTCGCTTCGCGCAAGAATCACACCAATGTGCTGATGCATATTCAGGGTTATTTTACCCGGCAGCTCACCAACCGGCAGCGTGCCGAACTGCTGTCGGTGATCACCAACTATCGGCTTGGGTTATTGCCCCTCCTTGCGCCGTTAACATTGCTGCAACACTATCTGGCGGAATATCCCGACAGTTATCTGCAAACACAGAACTATTTCGCGCCTTATCCCGCCAATCTTGGCCTGCGGCTCGCCGTAAGCTAACGGAATACGAAAAGAGATGCAGAAAGAGAACTATTGCAATTTGCGTCAAGATACGGGAATTTTGGCGTGAGGTTTTTCTCAACCCGAAATAGATACCGAAAAAAGAGAACGTGCTATGCAACATATCATCGAAGGCTTCCTCAGCTTCCAGAAAGAAATTTTCCCGCAACGTAAAGAGCTGTTCCGTAGTCTGGCGTCCAGCCAGAACCCGAAAGCGTTGTTTATCTCCTGCTCAGACAGCCGTCTGGTGCCGGAGCTGGTGACGCAACAGGAGCCGGGCCAGCTTTTCGTTATCCGCAATGCCGGTAATATCGTGCCATCGTTTGGGCCGGAGCCGGGCGGTGTATCAGCGACAATCGAATATGCGGTTGTGGCGCTGGGCGTGACGGATATCGTGATTTGTGGTCACTCTAACTGCGGCGCTATGAAAGCGATTGCTACTGCACAGAGTCTGGAGTCAATGCCTGCGGTAGCCCACTGGCTGCACTATTCAGATGCGGCAAAAGCCGTTGTTGAGAAAAGGACTTTTGAAAACGAGACCGATAAAGTCAATGCGATGGTTGAAGAGAACGTGATTGCGCAGCTGAACAATATCAAAACGCATCCTTCTGTGGCCGTCGGGCTTCGTGACAACGCGCTGCGTTTGCACGGGTGGGTTTACGATATTGAAAGCGGCGAAATCCGTACGCTGGATAAAAACAGCAAGAAATACGTTTTGCTGGCCGAAAATCCAACGGTGTATTTTGAATAAAACTTATCCCTGGCTGAAGTGTCAGCCCCGATAAATGCGTAAAGGCTGCCTGGCAGCCTTTACTATGCACAAAAAAGCGCCCGAAGGCGCCTCTCACACAGACATCGCAACAAACTTATTTGGTCAGTTCGGCTGTCATGTGTACGTTGTTATTGGTATTGGCTTCAATAATTTTGTAAGACGCACCTTCTTTTTGCGCCTGGGCGGCAATCACGGATTCTGCATCATCCAGCGTGCGGCCGGTTGCCGTAACGGTCTGTGCGAAAGCGCCAAAAGAGAGAGCAGAAAGTGCAGCAGCGATAGCGATAGTATTGAAAGTTTTCATGGTGTTATTCCTTAAATTTCTCATTTATGCCGGGTGTTATTGCCCGAATCTAAAAATCTTCTGTTACGGCTGATGGCCCAGCCAACGTCTTATTTGTAAATAACTGCGGTGCCGTGCAGGGTGTTCGGGCCGGTCACTGAGGTGATGCGGAACGATTTCGCGCCCATTTCATCGGCTTTCTGCGCCAGTTCACTTTCCAGCGAAGAGAGGTTGGTACCGGCATCGGCGGAAATCACGCCCACTTTCTGCTGGTCAGCCGGAGAAGACTGAACTTCTATCGCAGCCATGCTGGCGAAAGAGAGGGAGCTGAGGACTGCAACGGCGATCAGGGATTGAATGCTTTTCATGTGATTTACCTTTCTAAAATGGTTTGCTTGGGCGTCGCAAGCATTAACTTAACGATCGATAGGTAAATCATAAATGTGATCTGCGTCACTCGTCAATATTATTTTTATAGTGATCATTAAAATAAATATAAATATTTTATTAATCAATAAATTATTGTGATTAATTTTTTCAAAATCTTAGCTGGTCATCGCCCATGCAATGTTTTTATAATGATTATTAATTAAATTAATGTGGACAAGGGAGGAACCATGACAACCGATGTCACATGCTGTACGAAAAAAAGTCGTGGGCGACCGAAAGTCTTCGACAGAGCAGAGATGATAGACAAGGCGATGATGCTGTTCTGGCAGTATGGCTATGAAGCCACATCACTGGCTGAACTGGCGGAAGCTACCGGCGCGAAAGCGCCAACGCTGTATGCGGAGTTCACCAATAAAGAAGGGTTATTCATGGCGGTTCTCGACCGCTATATGGCACTCTTTATTGCGAAATACCAGGCGACGCTGTTTTGTGATGAGAAGAGCGTAACCCAGGCGCTGCGGGATTATTTCACAGCGGTAGTCAGCTGTTTTACCCGTAGCGACACGCCAGCGGGCTGCTTTTTGATCAACACCTCTGCCACGGTATCATCGTTGGCTGCGCCTATCGTCGAGACGATCAGGGAAAAGCATGCCTCGCAGGAGCAGACCCTGCTGACGTTTTTGCAGCAGCGCCAGTTGCGCGGTGAGATCCCGTCACACAGCGATCTGCCGGTTATTGCGCATTTCTTAATGTGTATTGTGCAGGGGATGGCGGTCAGCGCGCGGGAAGGTGCGACGCGGGAAAAGCTGATGAAGATTATCGACACCACACTGCGTTTATGGCCGGAACTGGTGAAAGCGTGAAGACAAAGAACCCAGGCAACGCCTGGGTTTAGAGCCTAATGGGAGAGGCTACTAGTCGTCAGGCAACAGTCGTCAGGCAACAGTCGTCAGCGTCGTTACCTGCAAATCGGCTAAACCGTCGATGGCGCTGACCATCGCTTTGAACGGTGCGGCTTGTTCATGCTGCGCCAGCATTTGCGCCGATTGCCAGCGCTCAATCATCACGAACTGATGATCGTTTTTGCTGTTGACATGTAGCTGGTACTGCTCGCATCCCGGCTCGCCCTGAACGTCCCGTTCCACGGTTTTCAGCGCCTGGGCTACTTTGTCGCGGGCGCCTGCATGGGCGGTAATGGTGGCGACAATGGTAATTTTTTCCTGCATTTTTCTGCTCCTTTAAGCGTATAAAACTGCGCTCAGTCTACGCCGTCTGTGCGAACAAATAATCCACTTTCGGGCGACAGCACTTTCATCCGCAAAGAGAAAATAGGGCTTAGCGCCCGCTACGCAACGACTGCGGCGGAATGCCATAGCCGCGAATAAAGACTTCCCGCATATGGCGGCGATCGCCCGGTTTATTGCTGATTGAGCACCGCTTTACTCCAGTCATAAAACGCCCGCACTGAGGGCGGTAAATAGCGACTTTGCGGGTAAACCAGCGACAGGGGCAAGTCAAAGGCGTAGTTCTCCATACAGCGTACCAGCGCTCCGCTTGCAAGCCAGGGTTGAGCAAGATAACTGGCGACGCGAATCAGCCCCATCCCTTGTATCCCGGCCTGAATATAAGCATCCGTATCGTCAACGATCAGCGTCTCGCTGAGACGGATTTCATGATCGTCGCCTGCGTGGCTCAGCAGCCAGTCGGTGGTACGCCCGGTGCGGTGATTCAGATAGCCCACGGCCTTATGCTGGCGTAACGTCTGTAAATCAGCGGGATTGCCATACTGCGCAATGTACTGCGGGGATGCCAGCACCATCCAGCTAAACCTCGCCAGCGGACGTGCCACCAGCGTGGTGGAATCCTCCACTCTGCCGGTACGAATTACGCAGTCATACCCTTCCTGTATCACATCCTCAACGTTATCGCTGGAGCACAGCGTCACCGTCAGTTGCGGGTAGCGGTGCAAAAATTCACCCAGTCGGGGCAAAATGCAGTGTCGTGCCAGCGATTGCGGCATGCCTATTTTCAGGCGACCTGCGGGCCGGCCGTGAGTGCCGGGGAAAGAGGACTCCAGCGCGGTGATATCATCCAGTATCCTTTTACACGCCTCGTAGTAGCGGCTTCCTTCCGTCGTCACGCTGAGTTTGCGCGTGGTGCGCTGTAAAAGCTGCAATCCCAGCCCGTTTTCCAGCTCTTTAATTACCCGTGAGACGGTGGAACGCGGCAGGCTGAGCGCTTCTGCGGTACGGGCAAAACTGCGCGTTTCCACCACTTGCACATAAACGCGCATTGATTCCAGTTTATCCACTTTTCCCTCCGCCTGTTGTTGATTATCCCATTTTAACGAACAGTTAAACCTGAATTTTGTGCCTTATCGAAATCACGCCTTCGCCGTAATCTTTTGTTCAGTGCAGTAAAACTGCTAGCTGATTAAATGAGGACGCGAAATGAAAATACAGAACGAAAACATATTGGTGCTTGGGGCGGGACAACTTGGCGCGGCGGTGCTGAACGCGCTGGTGCCTGCCGTTACGCAGGCGCAGGGCTCAGTCACGGTTGTGGTTTCGCCAGGTGCGTGGGATGAACGCGGCCATTTGCGATCGGCGGCACATCAAAAATCGGTGGATCGCGGTGCGAGATTTATTGCTGTCGATATTGCGACCAGTACGGTTGACTCGCTCATCCCACTGCTGGCGCAGTTTGACACGGTGATAAATTGCATGGGCTTTGTCGCCGGAGCGGGTACGCAACTCAAAATTACCCGCGCGGTGCTGGCCGCTGGCGTGTGCCGTTATTTTCCCTGGCAGTTTGGCGTGGATTACGATGTAGTGGGAAAAGGCAGCGGCCAGCCGGTGTGGGACGAACAGTATGATGTTCGGGAGCTGTTACGGGCGCAAACCGGCACCGAATGGGTGATCGTTTCGACCGGTATGTTTACCAGCTTCCTGTTTGAACCGGCATTCGATGTGGTAAATCTGGAGCAAAAAACGATGAATGCGCTGGGCGGATGGGCGACGCAGGTGACAGTGACTTCGCCTGCGGATATCGGTCGGCTGACCACCGCTATCTATCTGCATCAACCGCGCATTGTGAACGAGGTGGTACTGATTGCCGGGGAAACGCTCTCGTATGCCACTCTTGCAGATACCGTTGAAGCCGTAACCGGGCAGGTGTTTAAAAGAGGCGTCTATACTCTGTCTGCGTTAACAGACGCCCTGCGCCTGCAACCGGAGGATCAAATGTGCCGCTATCGTATCGCTTTCGCCCGCGGCGAAGGGGTTTGGTGGCCGATGGAGCAGACCTGGAACGCCCGGCATCAGATAGCGACGCAGGACGTTAAAGGCTGGTTGCAGGAACATCTGGCGTAATCTGGCTGAACTGCCCGCTGGCATCAATGGTGCAGCATTTCGTCGACGATCTGCGCTTTGTTCAAATTGTACGGATAGAAGGTCGGCCAGTTATCCATCGCTTTCAGCAGCGCTTGCTGGGATTCGTTACCCATAAAAATATGGAAATGCAGCGACTGGCGTGGCGCAATAATGTGGTCGCTGAATTGCACAAATTTCGGTGCTTTTGACTGCGCGTCTTTACATTCAAACAGATAGCGCACGCCTTTCTTGCCGGAGGTGTAGGTCAGAATTTTATAACCGGCGTAGTCATAGCGGCAGCGGGTGACCGTTTTGCCGGTATGAAACTCAATCACGTTATTTTCAATGCCGATGGTGTCGATGTCGGTCGCATACCCTTTTTTGTAGTAAGCGCGGTACTCCTCCACGGTTTTGTCGCCGTGCTGCGCTTTTTTCTCCAGCACCGGATCGAGAAAGCCATTCAGCAGCAAGGGATTCAGCGATTGCCAGATCCCGTCCCAGTCTGAGAGTGACCGATCCTTGACATCTTTATTGTCGAAAATACCTTCGCTGGCTTTGCGTTCCACTTCTGTCAGCGGCTTTCCGTGGTGATGATCGTGAGCCATGCCATGTGTGCTACCCACTAATACTCCCATGCCCAGAACAAAGGCGGATTTCTTCATGATCATACTGCGCTCCCTGATGGTTTTTTATGAAATGTTATAATATAACAATATTGAAAATCATCAACGCGTGCAACATAGCTTCGGTTATAAAACATAGAGAAATTCATATCTTTATGATAAATAAGTGATTTTTACTTTTTTTGTTGCTGTGTCGCCATTGCCGCTCTTTTCGCAGTGCAGTGCTTTTCCCCTTGGTTGAGGCGGTTTTAAAGGGTGAGCAATGAGTTTCTATGCAATGATTATTATGGCCTTCGGTATGTCGATGGATTCCTTTGTCGCTGCCATTGGCAAGGGAGCGGTATTACAATGTCCTCTCGTTCGCGAAGCGCTGAGAACAGAGTCGATCTTCGGCATCGTTGAGGCTATCACTCCGGTCATTGGCTGGGCTGCGGGGCTGGCCGCCATTACCACCAGTCTTGATGCGATGGCCGTGGGCGCCGGGTTGACGTTCCTCAACGTTAATATCGTGGTTACTGCGCTGATGATAGGTCTGGCGACAGCCATTATAGCGACCATGGGCATGTTGCTGGGGCGTTTTCTTGGCGCGATGATCGGCAAATGGGCGGAGGTACCCGGCGGCGTGGTGCTGATAGGTATCGGCAGTTCAATTCTGGTTGCGTACTTAGGCTTACTGTAACTTGCCTCCAGAGGCAAAATCATTAACAATGATCCTGAAGGTGATGGCGTTCCACCTTACCCAACCGCTTCCTGGAGAAGCTGATGACGCCTGATATGACTCTTAAATGGAGGCATGTCGGGCGTTCTTCTTTTGTCCTTCCCGCATGCCTCAATGTGATGTATTGATGAGGAAAAACATGCTGAAGTCTTTATTTGCCGTCATTGTGGGTGGTTCCGCAGGCTGCGTTATCCGCTGGCTACTCTCTTTGCGTTTAAATGCGCTTTTTCCCAATCTGCCGCCGGGTACGCTGCTGGTTAACCTGCTGGGTGGAATGATCATTGGCGGCGCGATGGCATTCTTTACGCGTCAGCCGCATCTTGATCCCACCTGGCGATTGCTGATTACCACGGGCTTGTGCGGGGGCATGACAACTTTTTCAACCTTCTCGCTGGAGATTTTCGCGCAGTTGCAAACGGGAAATTATCTTTGGGCAATGACCTCCGTGTTGGTGCATGTGTTGGGATCGTTGCTGATGACGGCACTGGGTTTTACGCTGATTAATGCACTGTATTGAGCCTGTGCGAGGGGGAGATAAATATCTTCCCCTGTCTTTAACCGTAAAATGCCGGGATTATTGTCCACATTTTTATTTTAATCTTGCAAAGAGGTTTTTCTGATTTTTTAAATGGCACTCATGAGTGAGTATTGACTAATGCTACTAAATAAGCAGAATCAGGAACGTTGACGCAGTAGATAAACACGATATAGCCCGTAATAGTTATTAAAAATAAGCGCGTTGACAATAACTGTTGGCGGAAAAATCTGTTGTCGGGAAATATTATATTTTTTTAGTTTGCTTGCTGATAAACGGCGAGCCAGAACGGTTCGCAGGCCAGATTTTTTCGCCATTTACATGTGAGTCTGGAGTGACTGATGGGCAAAGAAAAGGAGAGTTACGGAATGCACGATTTTTTCAGATGTGACACTTCTGGTCATGAAATGATTGGGCGCTATACATATGTGAAAATTATTAATTTTGATGCGACGGACACGATGAACGTTGAGTTTTCTCCGAATCAGAAATATTTTATTTCAATGATGGCGAACCGCAAACCGCCTGCCGGTAATAGCAATTAATAACTTCTATTAATGAATGTAAAAATAAATGTATTGATGACCTTCTCATATTTCATCCATTCTGGGGGTTGAAACCCTGGCATCGCATTTGCAACCGTCCCTTGCGGGCGGCTTTTTTCCTGCAAGCTTTTTGTTGGTCGCAATATGTATCATCGGCAGTTGCCTGCGCAGCTTGACGCCTTCCGTAGGCTGGAGGAGTCGTCCGACACTAAGAGCCTATCCCATTAGGCTATTTTATTTGCCATTTTGGTCCTGGGCAGTGCTCACACAAAATGTGTTGGCATTTTGAACGCCGCTTGCAGCGGCCCTTTAGGGCGAGCGAAACGAGTCATCCTCACGTACTGCGTGTACGCTCCGGTTGTTGCGCGCTGTCCGTGTCCAGACTGGCTGCAACAAGATACGCCTGGTGGGATAGGCTATTAATCGTTTTTTTTCTCTACGTGGCCAAGCGGTTTTTCCGGGAAGCAGTAGTCGCGCACGCGACGTTTTAACTCTGCTGCATCGGGAAAGCCGCCTTCCTGCTTGCGATCCCAGATGACTGTGCCATCGATATCAATCACAAAAATTCCACCAGTGCCGGGGATCAGGCGCACCGATCCGAGATCGGTACTGAACGTATGCAGCAGTTCTTGCGCCATCCAACTGGCGCGCAGCATCCAGTTACACTGCGAGCAATAATGTAAAGTAATGGCCGGTTTGTTCATTTTCTCGTTCCTCCAAAAGGCGAATCAGACAGCAAAGTGTATGCAAAGTGCGAACACAAAGGTGAGAAGTTTATGAATCTATTGCAAATGATAATAATTATCATTACTATATAATCCCATAACATAACGATAACCTGCTTTTTTGGTCCTGACTTTTTTGTCCTGACGTATTCTCGTTTCGTGGAACGACTGGAAGTAAGACGTGAGCCTGATACTAATAAATTCTAAGGCTTACAAAAGATTATGTGTAAATCGCAACTTTCTCCGCGTCGTTTCAGGAAGCGCGTGCTGGTGACTTCATTACTCGCAGCCCTGTATCAGAACACCGCACTGGCAGCGGATGCCGGAACCTCAACGACTACCGCAACGAATGCGAAACAGGATACGGCCGAACAGATGGTCGTTACAGCGCCCGCGCTGGTGCTGAAAGCAGGAAGTAGCCATTCAGTTAGCGCACAGGATTTACAAAACAAAGGCGCGAAAGATTTCGGCTCTATCATGCGTTACGAACCGCTGATCAGCGCGACCGGCGTAAACGGCGGTTCCGGTAACGGCAAAAGCGGTTTTGACCGCGGCGGTTACACCGGTTACAACATTCGCGGCCTGGAAAGTAACCGCGTGGGAATCGATGTTGATGGTATTCCGCAGCCGGATGCAACCGGCCGTAGCTACGCCAGCCGCGCGGGCCTGAACACCTTCGGCATTGGCCGTGACTATATCGATCCGTACATGTACGGCAATGTGGATATTCAGTCCGGCGCGACGTCCACCGAGCAAGCAAACACCTCGATTGGTGGCAACGTCTCTTTCCGCCCGAAATCACCGGACGATTATCCGCACCCGGACAAAAACAGCTACTTTGGCTACCAGAGCGATTATGACTCCGCCGATCGCAGTTGGCACAACGGCGTGACCGGCGCGGCAGGGGATGAAACCCTGCGTGGCATCTTTGTTTATAGCCGCCGTGATGGTCAGCAAACCCGCAACAACAGCGGCTCCATCGATGCGTACCCGGCGAACTGGCACTCCGACGCGATGATGGCCTCCGGTATCTGGCAACCAAACGATGAGCATAAACTGACCGGTACGCTGGATTACTACCACAAAACCAATCACACCCATTACGACGCGTGGAACAGCAGCGGCAGCACAATCCTTGGCGACGCGCAGCAAACCAGCCAGACCCGCCGCTGGGGCGTCAGCCTGAAAGATGACTGGACGCCAATGAACGACTGGCTGGACAGTATGTCCAGCAAAGTCTATTACCAGCACACCGAAGCGCATGACCGAACCTGGATGCCGGACAGTACCACCGCCACGATGGAAACGGTTTACTCCAATTACGATACCGATACCTGGGGCATACAGAACGCGCTGGCGAAAACCCTTGGCCGCCACGATCTGAGCGCGGGTTTTAACGCCAGTACCACCAAAACCAAGCGTCCGTTTAACCAGTCTCCGCTGCCGAGTATTTACAGCGAGATCATGCAGCCGGAAGCAGACAGTAGCAGCTACACGCTGGGCGCATTCGTGCAGGATCAGCTTAACTTCGATGCAGATGGCCATCATTTCGCCATCATTCCAGGTGCGCGCGTCGTACATCAAGCCATGAAGCCGGATAACCTTTCCAGCCTGACTACCAACAGCACTGTGCTGGATGAGTCGGACGTCTCCACCCTGTACGGGAAAAATTCCGACACCCAATGGTTGCCGTCGTTAACCTTACAGTACGATATCACGCCGCGCCTGATGACCTACCTGCAATACAAACGCGGCGCTGAGTTCCCGAACGCCAGCCAGCTTTACGGCTCATGGAACCTGGGATCCAGCTATGCCGGTCGCCAGCAATATGCGCTGATCGGCAACACCGATCTGAAAACCGAAACCAGTAATAATGTCGAATGGGGCATGAAAGGGGAGGTTACCGAAGGCGTTACTCTGCATACCGCGCTGTTCTACAACAGCTACAAAAACTTTATCGCTTATACCCGTTATACGCGTGCCAATAACCCGGATAAATTCACCAACGTTCCGTCGAACATCTACACCACTTATCAGGCGGAAAACCGTGACAAGGCCTTTATCTACGGCGGTGAAATCAGCGCGAAATTTAACTTCGGCACCTGGTTTGAGCAGGTCAATGGCCTGAGCGCCACGCTGGCTTACGGCTACACCGAAGGGAAATCGAAATCCAGCTATATGGGCGACAAATACCTCGATCTCGACAGCGTTGCACCGATGAAAGCGATCGTGGGTGTCGGTTGGGACGATCCGGCGAAACGCTACGGTACCGCGCTGACAGCCACCTTCGTGAAGGGTAAACGTGCCACCGACACCAACCGCGAGTCTTACACCAACACCGGATCCGCGATTAACGACTCCAGCACCGAGTATATGCGCGTGCCAGGTTACGGCCTGCTGGACTGGACGGCCTACTGGCAAGTGGCAAAACACGTGAAAATCAACGGCGGCGTTTACAACATCACCGACCGTAAATACTGGGATTATCTAAGTAGCCGCACTCTCGAGGAATCCACCAACCAGGATGCCTACGACAAAGCGCTGGCTGTTATGCCGGGCCGTACCTGGCAACTGGGCGTCAACGTCGATTTCTGATTGCGCGCATGTCCTGGTTCTCCATCTCCCGGTAACGCTGCCGGGAGTTTTAACATGATAAAGGAAGCGAATACTATGCCTGTTTCGTCAAACGATTTTTCCGCAATTTGGCAGCAATATCAGGAAATTAAAGCGCGGGAGCCTGCTAAGTACGCCCGCGATATCGCCACCGAGATGGCGATCAGCGAAGCCGAATTAACCCGCTCACGCGTCGGACATGATGCCGTGCGCCTGAACGGCGATATGCGCGGTTTGCTCGCCGCGCTGGAGTGGGTCGGCGACACCAAATGCATCTGCCGTAACGAGTATGCGGTGCATGAACATATTGGCCGTTTCACCAACCTGCATATTAGCGAACGCGCCGGGCTGGTGCTCAACCCGCGCGCGCTCGATCTGCGCCTGTTTGTTAATCAGTGGGCCAGCGCCTTTAGCCTGTGTGAGCAAAGCTCGCGCGGCGAACGTCACAGTATTCAGTTCTTCGACCAGCAGGGCGATGCGGTGCTGAAAGTCTACGTCACCGAACAGAGCGATATGGCGGCGTGGAACGAAGTGGTTACCCGTTTCACGGCACAGGCCGATCTGCCATTAGCGACCGGCGAAGCGGTTGCCGAACCGCACGCTGAAAGCGCTGATGGCGTCGCGCTGGATCAGGCATGGCGGGCGATGACCGATGTGCATCAGTTCTTCGGCCTGCTGAAAAAACATCGCCTCTCACGCCAGCAGGCGTTTCGCCTGGTGGGTGACGATCTGGCCTGTCAGGTCAGCAACGACGCGCTGCCGCGCCTGCTGGAGACGGTGTTACAGCAGGGCAATGAAATCATGATCTTCGTTGGCAACCGTGGCTGTGTGCAGATCTTCACCGGCGTGCTGGAGAAGCTGACGCCGATGAAAGGCTGGATCAACATCTTCAACGAACACTTCACGCTGCACTTGCTTGAGAGAGGCATTGCCGAAAGCTGGGTCACCCGCAAACCGACGGCCGATGGTCATGTCACCAGTCTTGAACTGTTTGCCGCCGATGGTACGCAAATCGCGCAGCTTTACGGCCAGCGCAGCGAAGGGAAACTGGAACAGAGCCAGTGGCGCATGCAAATAGATGCGCTGTGCAACGAAGGGCAAACCGCATGAAAAAAATACTGATGCTGCTGGCGGCGCTGCCGCTGATGGCGAGCGCCGCTGTGGAAAAAGTGGTGACGCTCGGCGGTGATATTACCGAAATTGTCTACGGGCTTGGTGCTCAGTCGCAACTGGTGGGGCGTGACACCACCAGTAACTGGCCGCTGGAGGCGAGCAAACTGCCGGATGTGGGTTATGTCCGCCAACTCAACGCCGAAGGCATTCTGTCGCTGCGCCCGACCATCGTGCTGGCCAGTGAACAAGCGCAGCCGTCGACGGTGTTGCAAAACGTCGCCAGGAATAACGTCAAAGTGATCCCGGTTCCGGGGGGATATACGCCCGCCGCCATTGATAACAAAGTGGCGGTGATTGCCGCTGCGCTCGGTAAAGCCGCCGAAGGCGAACAGTTGCGGCAAAAAGTGGCGGCGCAAATCGCCGCGCTGCCGAAAACGGTGCTCCATAAACGGGTGCTGTTTCTGCTAAGCCACGGCGGGATGGGCACGATGGTCGCCGGGCAAGAGACGGCGGCAGACGGTGCGATCCGCGCGGCGGGTTTACAGAATGCGATGCAGGGTTTTGCCCACTATCGTGGTCTTTCGCAGGAAGGGGTGATCGCCAGTCAGCCAGATCTGATAGTTATCTCTGCCGATGGCGTGAAAAGCATGGGCGGCGAAGCGAACCTGTGGAAGCTGCCAGGTCTGGCGCAGACACCAGCCGGGCGGCATAAACAGTTGCTGATTGTCGATGATATGGCGCTGCTTGGCTTTAGTCTGCGCACGCCGCAGGCGCTGCTGGATCTGCGCAAAAAAGCGCAGCAGTTACCCTGATGAGCCGCGCCGTTGTTCGCGCGCTGTGGGGAATGCTGTTGCTGCTGCTTGGGTTGACTTTTCTGGCGAGCACGCAGGGCGCCATGCATCTGCCGTTCAGCAGTCTGTGGCAGGCAGGCGACGAAGCGCTGCGCCAAATCTGGCGGACCATTCGCCTGCCGCGCGTGCTGTTGGCGCTGGTTGTCGGCGCGGCGCTGGCGCTCTCCGGCTGCGTGATGCAAGGGCTGTTTCGCAACCCGCTCGCCGACCCTGGTTTGCTGGGGATCAGCAGTGGCAGCGCGCTGGCAGTGGCCTGCTGGCTGGTGTTGCCGCTACCAGTACCCGCGCTGGTGGCGCTCTACGCACCGATGGTGGCGGCCTTTATCGGTAGCCTGGCGGTGATGGTGGTTATCTTCTTGCTTAGCAAAGCCCGCGACAACACGCTGTCGCGCTTGCTGTTGGTTGGTATCGCCATTAATGCCCTGTGCGGCGCGGCGGTCGGTGTACTTTCCTGGCTGAGTAATGACGCCCAGCTTCGCCAGCTTTCACAGTGGGGAATGGGCAGCCTCGGCCAGGCGCAGTGGTCTATGCTTGCGCTCTCCGCCACACTGATTGTGCCGTCATCGCTGGTGGTATGGCGCGTTGCCCGTCAGCTCAATCTGCTGCAACTGGGCGATGAAGAGGCGCACTATCTCGGCGTCAATGTTCCGGCGCTGCAACGGGTGATGCTGCTGTGCAGCGCGCTACTGGTGGCGGCGGCGGTCGCCATCAGCGGGATCATCGGGTTTATCGGCCTGGTGGTGCCGCACCTGGTGCGCATGTGGCTGGGGCCGGATCATCGCGCGCTGGTGCCTGGTTCGTTGCTGGCCGGGGCGATACTGCTGCTGATTGCCGATACCGCCGCCCGCACGCTGGTGGCTCCGGCGGAGATGCCGGTAGGGCTGATCACCAGCCTGCTCGGCGCGCCATGGTTTTTATGGCTGATTTTTCGACAACGAGGAACCGCGCATGGATAACACCTTAACCGCCGCGCATTTATGTCTGCAACGTGGGCAGCGTTGGGTGATTGATGATGTGTCGTTAACGCTGAACGGCGGCGAACTGGTGGCGTTGATTGGCCCGAATGGTGCGGGAAAATCAACGTTGCTACGGCTTCTGACCGGTTATTTACCCGCTGATTCAGGGGCGTGTCGACTGGCGGGTCGCGCACTGGAACAGTGGCCGACAGAGACGCTCTCCCGCTGTCGGGCGGTGATGCTGCAACAAACTCAGTTGCGGTTTGACTGGCCGGTGGCGGCGATTGTCGCGATGGGGCGCGCGCCGTGGGGATCGCAGCGTGAAGCCGGGATTGTGCGTGACGTGTTGGCGCTAACTGGCTGCGATGAGCTTGCGCATCGGTGCTATGCCACGCTCTCTGGCGGTGAGCAGCAGCGCGTACAACTGGCGCGCTGCCTGGCGCAATTGTGGCGCGACAGCGCGCCGGAAGGCTGGCTGTTTCTCGACGAACCCACATCGGCGCTGGATCTTTACCACCAGCAACAGTTGCTGCGACTGCTGAAAAAGCTCACCGCCAGCGGTAAGTTGCACGTCTGCGTGGTGCTGCACGATCTGAATCTGGCAGCGCTATGGGCCGATCGTATTCTGCTGTTGCATAAGGGAAGGCTGGTGGCGCAGGGTTCGCCGCAGCAGGTGATCCAGACGTCGGTGATTGCGCAGTGGTACGGCGCCGACGTGCAGGTTAGCACGCACCCAGGCGGCGGTGCGCCACACGTTTTCCTCTGTGCTTAAAGCGCCCGGCGGCGTGGCGGGATCAGGGTTGCGTGGGGAAGGGCGTCAACTGGCGGAAGGTGTTGAGCAGCCCTTCGGACCAGGCTTTGCGGATGGCAATAAAATAGGGATCACTTTCAATAATCCGCTGTTGTTCTCGGGCATGGAAGCTGTCGCGACGGTAGATCATCACATCCAGCGGCATGCCGACGGAGAGATTGCTGCGCAGCGTGGAGTCGATCGAGATCAGCGCGCAGCACATCGCCTGCTCCAGCGGCGTATCCGGCGTCAACACCCGATCGATAATCGGCTTACCGTACTTGCTTTCGCCAATCTGGAAGTAGGGCGTGTCGTTGGTCGACTCGATAAAATTCCCTTCCTGATATATATGAAACAGTCGGTGCTCTTCGTTGCCAATCTGCCCGCCCAGCAGCATGTTACAGCCAAAGTTGGTATTGCTGCCGTTTTGCTGCGCCTTGCTGTCGCGGTGGATAACTTCCCGCACCGTTTCACCCACCAGCGTTGCGGCGTCGTACATTGTTTCGGCCTGCATCAGATTGGGCGTCTGCTGGCTCTCGATACGCGAGGCCAGCAGAGTGATGATGCTCTGCGTGGTCGCCAGATTACCGGCGGACTGGATCACCAGCACCCGTTCGCCTTCACGCTGAAAAACGTGAAGTTTTTTGAACGTCGCAATGTGATCGACGCCCGCATTGGTCCGGGAGTCAGAAGCGAAGACCAGCCCGTCGCACAGACGCATGGCCACACAGTAGGTCATTACCACACCTTTTTACATAACAGTTAACACTATTGCTGCTGAACCTGTTGCTGCTGTTGCGTAAACAGATTCACTTCAGCGGTGGAAAACAGCTCTTCGCAGCCGCCGCCCAAACGGCTGCCGCGCACCGGGCAGGCATCCAGATAATCCATCCCTACCGCCAGCCGCAGATGCTGGTTGAGACGGCGGGTAGCGTTGGTGATATCAAAACTGTGCCAGCGGTCGTTGATCCAGGCTTCCGCCCAGGCATGCATTGCCACATGTTCGGTATCCTGGCTATAGACATAACCACTGACATAGCGCGCCGGGATCTTCAGGCTACGGCAGCAGGCCAGAAATACATGGGTATGATCCTGGCAGACACCTTTTCCTTTGGCGAATGCGTCCGCTGCGCTGTCCTGTACATGCGTTGCGCCGGGAGTATACGGCATTTTTAGCCGTAATTCCGCCATCAGCGATGTGAGACTCTCTTCGGGCGCGGCTTCCCGGTAATAGCGGCTGGCAAAACCGCGGATCAGATCGTCTGCTTCCGTTAGCGGCGTGACGCGTAAAAAGACCAGCGGCGACAACGTTTCATCGCTGTTATCCTGGCTCTCTTCCATATTATCGGCGATTTCCACCACCCCTTGAGCGTGGATAAAAATCTCCTGGTGCGGGCTGTCCAGCGTCAGCACATGCATCAGGTTGCCATAAGCATCACGGGTGGCGACGGCCGAAGCGGGTAGCGTCAGTTTCCACTCGCTAACCTGCTGACGCGCAGAGTTTTGCGGCGTCAGCCGCAGATACTGCGTGCTGAATTTCACCTCTTCATCGTACTGGTAATGCGTTAAATGGTTGATGGTGAGTTTCATAGCGCCTCCAGATAAGTCTGGCGAATGCTGTCGGCCAGCTCATTGATTTGGGTAAGGAAGTGGTTTAGCCAACTTTGCAGCCCCTGCGACATCACTTCGTCGAGGGAACCAAAGCGCAGTTCCACATGCAACAGGTGCGCCCGACGTAGTGGAACATGCGCCCGCGTGTTACCAATCATCTCCAGTTGCTGCACCAGATCTTCCACGCAGGCATGCAGCGAACGCGGCACATCATTACGGAACACCAACAGTTCGCTGACGGTTTCGCGGCTGATCGGCTGGCGGTAGATGCTGTGATAGGCCTCGCGGGCGCTCACCGCGCGCAGCAGGGTGTCGAGGCGATAATATTCACGCACCGGATCCGGATCGTTGTTCAGTTGCTGATCTTTAAGCGCCAGCAGTTGAGCGGTGGCGTAGGCGCGCTCAATCAGCGTACCGACACGGATAAAACATTGTGCGTCGTTGCGCAGTAGCGTACCGAACATCGCGCCGCGAAACAGGTGCGAGCGCTCTTTTACCCAGTCAAAAAAGGTATCAATACCGATTTTATCCACCCCGGACTGACGCAGATTGCGGATGTCGATACGCGTGGTGTTGATGCACTCCCACACTTCTGACGACAGACTGCCGCGTACCGCGTGGGCGTTATTCCACGCCATTTCAATACAACTATAAATACTGCTGGGGTTGTGGCTGTCGAGGGCGAAGAAATTCAGCAGGTTGTTCATGGAAAAGCGGGCGTAACGCTGCTGAAACAGCTCATGGGAAAAGGTGAGATTCAGCGGCAGCGCCAAATCGTGTTGCTGCTGGCGGTGGCGTGGCATCATCGACAGCTTCCAGGTGACATCCAGCACCCGGGCAAAACTCTCTGCCCGCTCCAGGTAGCGGGCCATCCAGTACAGTTCGCTGGCTGTGCGGCTTAGCATTATTCATCCTCCTCCATCACCCAGGTGTCTTTGGTACCGCCGCCCTGCGACGAGTTCACCACCAGCGAACCTTCGTTCAGCGCCACGCGCGTCAGGCCGCCCGGCACGAGGCGAACCTCTTCGCCGGAGAGCACAAACGGGCGCAGATCGATGTGGCGTGGCGCCAGTCCCTCTTCGACAAAGGTCGGGCAGGTGGAGAGCGCCAGCGTCTCCTGGCCAATATAGTTGCCGGGGTTTGCCAGCAGTCGCTTGCGGAAATCCTCAATCTGCTGGCGAGTTGATTTTGGCCCGACCAGCATGCCGTACCCGCCCGCACCGTGAACCTCTTTCACCACCATGCTGTCGAGATGGGCCAGCACATAGTTAAGATCGTCAGGTTTACGGCACTGCCAGGTGGCAATATTGCCAAGAATTGGCTCCTCGCTGAGGTAGAAGCGGATCATGTCCGGCACATAGGGGTAAATGGATTTATCATCGGCAACGCCAGTACCGATCGCGTTCGCCAGCACTACGCCGCCCGCCCGGTAGACCGACAGCAGGCCCGGAACACCGAGCATCGAATCGGCATGAAACGCCAGCGGATCGAGATACGCGTCGTCAATGCGACGGTAGATCACATCCACCCGGCACGGGCCTTCGGTGGTGCGCATATAGACCGAACCACCTTTTACGAACAGGTCGGCGCTTTCTACCAGCTCAACGCCCATCTGCTGTGCCAGAAAACTGTGCTCAAAATAGGCACTGTTAAAACGCCCTGGCGTCATCACCACCACCGTGGGATCGTCCACCGGAGTACTTTCACGCAGGGTTTGCAGCAGGTAGCCGGGGTAGCGCTCCACCGGCGCAATATGCTGGCTGGCGAAGAGAGCCGGGTAGAGGCGCATCATCATCTTGCGGTTCTCCAGCATGTAGGAGACGCCGGATGGGGTGCGCAGGTTATCTTCCAGCACGTAATAGCGACCATCGCTGTTACGTACTATGTCGATACCGGTGATGTGAGCATAAATATTGTTATGCAGATCCACGCCCTGCATACAGGGCTGGTACTGCTCATTTGCCAGAACCTGCTCGCGCGGGACAATACCGGCGTTGAGGATATTTTGCTGATGATAGATATCGTACAGGAAAGCGTTCAGCGCTTTGACGCGCTGGCGGATGCCCTGATCGAGGATGCGCCATTCATGGGCCGGGATAATTCGCGGTACGCTGTCAAAGGGGATCAGCCGTTCAGTGCCGCCCTCTTCACCATAAACGTTGAACGTAATACCCACCCGGTGAAATAACAGTTCTGCTTGTTCTTTCTTTTGATGGATAGCGTGCTGGTCGGTCTGTTGAAGCCACTGCCACCAGGCATCGTAATGCTGGCGTTGACTACCCTCTGCGCTGAGCATCTCATCGTAGTAAGGTGCTGTCGGAAGCGTTATTTTTATCATTGTCATCCCTTGCATTCAGCGTGTGAAGATTCTGTAAAAATGCAGAAAGCATGCCAGCATGGCTGGCAATGCGTTTTCGTGGCGAGTACAGGCAAAAATGCACCATTTTGATGCAAAGCGCAGCGGCAGCGCGCTAAAGTGGTGTGAAATGTAAGCGTAGCTGAACCTGTGCTAACGGCGTTTCGCGGCCGTCGGGCTGACCACTAGCCACACGGCCAGGCAGACAATTATCGCGCCGATGAGAAAGCCACCGTTCAGCGTTTCGCCCAGCGCGAGGTAGCCCCACAGCACGGCAAACGGCGGGATAAGAAAGGTGACAGTCAGGCTACGCAGCGGCCCGATATCGGCAATCAGGCGAAAATAGAGAATATAAGCCACGGCGGTACAGAGCAGACCCAGTGCCAGCACGCAGGTCCACACTGACGGCTGCGTCCAGTGGATGGTTGCGCCGCTGCTAATCGACCAGATGCAGAACGGCAGCAAAAACAGCGTGGCGCCCGCCTGACTGCCGAAGGCGACCAGCGTCGGATCCAGACCGCCGCGCGCCGTTATCCAGTTGCGGGTGAGAAAACCGGCAATACCATAGCAGCCGGTCGCCACCAGGCAAGCCGCCACGCCAGCGGCGACCTCCTGCACGTTGCGCATTTCACCGAGCGTCGTAATCGTCAAAATCCCCACCAGCCCGAGCACAACACCCGCCCACTTTTTCGCGCTCAGGCGTTCGCCAAAAAACGCGACGCCTGCCAGCGCGCCCATCAACGGCGTGGTGGCATTGAGGACGGCGGAATATCCGGCAGGCAGCCATCGCGCTGCCAGGCAGTACATCAAAAATGGCAGCCCGGAGTTAATCACCCCAAGCAGCAGGGTCGCGCGAAACTTACCGGAAAACTGAACGGCGTGGCGAAATAGCGCCAGCAGTGCCGCCAGGCCAAGAAAGCCAAACAGCACGCGGAGAAAAGCGGTGTTGATGGCACCGAATTCCGGTGCGGCAATGCGCATAAAAAGAAAGCTCGCGCCCCAGATAGCCGCTAGCATCATTAATCTCAGATAATCAATGGCCCGCATTGTGCAACTCCTTGTGTTGCGTTTTTAACTAAAAATGTTTTACCCCGGCGGCATCAGGCTGACAAATCAGCATTTTTGCTACAGTTTAGTTGCACTTAATTATGCGGAGAGCCGCAATGACCCTACCGCCCCTTCAGGCATTAATCTGTTTTGCTACCGTCGCCCGACATATGAGTATGAAAGCGGCGGCCGAGGAGTTATGCATTACCGCCAGTGCCGTGAGCCAGCAAATCGCCAGGCTTGAGGCGTGGCTGAACGTCCGGCTGTTTATGCGCGGGCCACGTTTTCTGGCGCTGACCGCGGAAGGGCACATTTACCTGCGCGCTATTCAGCCTGCGTTTAACCAGATATCGCAGGCTACGCAGCGCCTGATGGATAATGCCTGCCAGAGCAAAGTCACCGTCAGTTGCACGCCCGGTTTCGCCATTCAGTGGTTGTTGCCGCGATTGGGCGCTTTCGAGAAACTGCATCCCGGCGTGGAGGTGCAAATTAATACCACTAACCGGGTGGTCAATCTGAGCAATGAAGGGATCGATTTTGCCGTGCGTCACGGTGCGGGCGTGTATCCTGGGCTTCAGTCGCACTGCCTGGTGAACGACCACCTGTTGCCAGTATGCAGCCCGGCGTTGCTGGCGGAAAACCGGCCCGGATCACCGAGCGAATTACTGAATTACCCGCTGCTGCACGATGAACACCGGCTGGACTGGCGTTTGTGGTTCGACACGCAGGGCATACATAATGTGGATACTGATAAAGGGCCAGTGTTTATCGACTCGAACGGTGTGATTGAAGCCGCGCTGGCGGGCAGGGGCATTGCGCTGGTGCGCCGGGTGCTGGTGGCGGAGGCATTAAGCTGCGGGCGTTTGATCTGCCCACTGGCCATTACCGTCGCCTCACCGATTGCCTATTATCTGGTGTACGACGAATCCGCCGTATTGCAGCGGATGAGCCGGGATTTCCGCGACTGGCTGCTGGCAACGGCGGCCTCAGAGGAGCATTGCTGGCCTGAATTGCATTGAATGCAGGAAGTTGGCTGAAAATGAATGGTCAGATTTCGTGGGATATTTACATGTTGATTCGTCTCATTCTGTATAGGAACTTAATGCTAATTCATTGAATTAACATTGAAATGTTGTGTTGTTAATGTCTGTGTAGTGATGTAAAATCGGATTGCTCTTTAGTGTTGGACGTATTACGTCTTGTCGGGTGATTAGCCAGACACTAATTTATTGAACGCATTTAGGGTTGCGAAAGTGCCGCAACCTGAACTCGTTCCTCCTTCAGGTTGCGGCACTTTCGCTTCCTCTAGTAAAGAGTCAGGCCCGGAAACATTGCTGTACCGGGCCTTTTTATAGGTGCTTTTATGGGGATTATTAAAGAGTTATCTATATTTCTTCATCAAGATGAGTCTGACGTAAGTCTCTATCTGCAAAGTGCCCCGCGCAAATATAAAGTCTACAGGATACCTAAGCGCACAAATGGTTTTCGGGTGATAGCTCAACCAACGAAAACGTTAAAAGAGTATCAACGTGCGTTTGTCCATGCTTATCCGTTACCCGTACACGAGGCTGCTATGGCGTATCGTGTGGGAAGAAGCATTCGGGATAACGCAGAAGCACACACTGCCAATCAGTATTTGTTGAAAACTGATCTTGAAGATTTTTTTAATTCAATCACTCCAGCAATTTTCTGGCGTTGTATTGAACAGTGTTCTGCAGAGGTGCCTACCTTCTTACATCAGGATAAGATATATATTGATCGACTTTTATTTTGGCAACCCACTAAGCGTAGCGCACGGACATTGATGTTGAGCGTAGGTGCACCATCATCTCCAGCGGTTTCAAATTTTTGTTTGTACGAATTTGACAGACTTTTAAGCGACGAGTGCAAGAGGTTAGATATTGTTTATACGCGTTATGCCGATGACCTGACCTTTTCAACCAATACCAAAGATTTACTAAAAATACTCCCTGCTTTTATACAAAGTTTGTTAAAGGAACTATACAAGAATGCATTACGACTTAACCACGGTAAAACAGTTTTCTCGTCGAAGGCTCATAACCGCCATGTCACTGGGGTTACCATCAACAATGAAGGCAAATTATCTTTAGGTAGAGAGCGTAAACGCTTTATGAAACACTTAATAAATCAGTATAAATATGGTCTATTAGATGATGCTGATACGAATTATCTTCGTGGGCTGTTGGCATTTGCTTCTCATATTGAGCCTGAGTTCATTACTAAAATGAGTAAGAAATATACTGATGCTTTGATCCGGCGCCTCTACAGGAGCAACTAATGAATAAGCAACTTGAAAGACGGGCTCGTGGGGGAAGTTTGCTATCATCATTTGAACTTTTCCAGCTTACTTCTGACCACAATGAAAATTCAGATGAGTGGTTTAAGCGCTGTCGGGACTACTTACAAAATGGCGCTGTAGATACATTCGGAGTATTCCGACCTGAGAATTCATTGTATCTTCGTTCGCTCTCCTTGGTTGATTTTCGTCGTTTTTCCTTATTGGATGTCATGTTTGAAGATGATCTTACTGTTATCATCGGAAATAATGGACAGGGGAAGTCGAGCATTCTTTCAGCGATTGCGAAAACCCTTAGCTGGTTCAGTGCAAATATCCTCAAAGAAGAGGGAGTAGGCCAACGATTAAGTGAAACGACTGATATTCGAAATGAATCCGTACAAAAATATACAGATGTCAGCAGCAATTTCTATTTCGGGAAAGGGCTTAAGAATATATCAGTCAGGCTGTCCAGAGCAGTATCAGGAAATTCTACTCGTAGAGATGGATTAGTTAAAGAAATAAAAGAAATAGCCGATGTGCTGAGGGTGGTGAATGATAAACAAGCCATCAATTTACCCGTGTTTGCTTTTTATTCCGTTGAGCGTTCTCACCCATTCAACCGCCTTATAAAAGATAGTAACGAACAGAGAGAAGAGCGTCTGGATGCATATACCAATGCTTTGTCTGGCGCAGGACGTTTTGATCATTTTATAGAATGGTTTATTGCGCTCCATAAACGGACGGCTGGAGATTTTACAAATGGCATTGAAACGATTAGACAACAAGTCCGGGATTTAAAACTGTCAGTTGAAAATGGGTTAGTTTCAGTTAAGCCATTACTTGACGAGGCAGAGTTAAAGCTGGCTGATGCTATTTCAAAAGAGTCAAAGCTGGTTAAAACAGGAACATTACCTGAAGCATTACAAAAAAAATTAATTGTTAAAGCGATAAGTACAGTTGTACCAAGTATAAGTAACATTTGGGTTGATACCTCTTCTGGTTCCGATGTGGTTAAGGTCATTAGTGATAATAACGAAGTTACCATTGAACAACTCTCAGATGGACAGCGTGTTTTCTTGGGGTTGGTGGCTGATCTTGCCAGACGAATGGTTATGTTAAATCCACTGCTTGAGAACCCTTTTGAGGGCAGAGGAATTATATTAATAGATGAAATTGAGCTTCATCTTCATCCGAAATGGCAACAAGACGTTATTGCAAACTTGCAAGATGTATTCCCAAACCTTCAAAAGATTATCACAACGCATAGCCCGATTGTCTTATCTACTGTTGACAAGCGTTGTGTTCGCCAATTTATTGAATATGAGGAAGAGGCTGTTGTTTATCTCGAGCCACCAAAATTTCAGACAAAGGGTGTCATTAACTCGGATATTCTCGAATTAGTCATGCGTGTATTTGCTGCACCTCCACATATTGCTGAATCCCATTGGGTTGACGAACTTGAAACTGCACTTGATGATAAAGAGTATGACGATAATCCTTTAGCGAAAGATCTATATGAGAAAATTAAAAAACATTTTGGTGAAGATAGTTCCGAGCTGAAAAAATGCGAGGCATTAATTAGACTCCAGGCGATGAAACGTAAAGCTCTGGCTAAGTGGCATGAAAGGAATCAACCACAATGAAGCGATTAACCAGATCAACAAAACCAAATTGCCTGAATGGGCTTGTTGGGGGACGACATCACTGGGAAAATGTCAATAAAGATGACATCTGGTTGGCACTTGCTCGTATGCAAAATGGCTATTGTGCATACTGCGAATGCCGTTTAGATCGCAAACACATTGAGCACTTTCGCAATCGAGATGAATTTAAGGCGCTCACTTTTGTCTGGGAAAATATTTTTGGTTCATGTGGTGATACCAGACAAAAAGGGGGGTGGCAGCGTTGTGGTATCTATAAGGATAATGGAGCTGGAGACTATTTACCCGAAGAATTAATTAAACCGGATGATGAAAACCCTTCATTTTTCCTGCATTTTTTAATAAGCGGTAAGGTACGTCCTCGGGAGGGACTCAGTGCTATTGATAAACACAAAGCTCTTGAGACAATCCGTGTATTTAATCTTAATGACGACCCGGTTTTGTATGGTAGTCGTCGAAAAGCGATTCAGGCAGAATTATATCTAATTACAGGTTTTTATAAAATGCAAGATGAGTTTAGTCCTGATGAGTGGGATGAGTTCTTAAACGGAGAATTGATGCGAGTAGCTGATCTGGAATTCAGCACTGCGCTTACGCATGCATGGATTTATAACGAACAATATTAATGAGTACCCCCGAATAATGACCTTTTGACTTAATTTTTTTTCATCGCTAACAACATCAGAACATGTACCAAAGGCTGGAATGTTCCAGCCCTCTTTTTATAGCATTCAATCTTAATACACATTGTGTCATAAAGTAATGGGTGCAATATAGCAATCTCTCCTGAATTACACATTTCGGCTGTAATTGCAGATTAAGGATATTTACCCGCCGAGGTACATCTTTTTCACTTCCGGGTTGGCGAGCACCTCCTGCGCTGCGCCGGAAAGCACAATCTTGCCATTCTCCAGCACATAGGCGCGATCGGCGATGGTCAGCGCCGCAGTAGCGTTTTGCTCTACCAGCAGAATGGTGATGTTCTCTTCGCGCAACTGGCGGATGGTGGTAAACAGCTCGCCCACCACCTTCGGGGCGAGACCGAGGCTTGGCTCATCCAGCATCAATAATACCGGCTCACTCATCAATGCGCGGGCGATCGCCAGCATCTGCTGCTCACCGCCGCTCATGGTGCCTGCCATTTGCTTACGCCGCTCCTTCAGGCGCGGGAACAGGGTAAACATGCGATCCCGCAGGCGGGTGAAGTTTGCGAGGTTGTTATACGCCCCCATGCGCAGGTTTTCTTCGATGGTCAGGTTGGTGAAGATTTTGCGGCCTTCCGGCACCAGCGCCAGCCCTTTACGCACAATATGGTGCGTCTGGCTGCGCGAGATATCCTCATTGAGGAAATTCACTGTCCCGGTTGAGCGCACCAGGTTGATGATCCCGTTCAGCGTCGAGGTTTTTCCCGCGCCGTTGCTGCCAATCAACGTAACAATTTCACGATCATTGATTTCAATATCAACGCCTTTCAGCCCCTGAATGACGCCGTAAAATACCTTTAATTCGCGGGCGCTAAGCATAACGTACCTCTCCCAGGTAGGCGGAGATCACCTCCGGATGTTGGATCGCCTCAGACATCAGGCCGCTAAACAGCGGTTTGCCATACTCCAGCACCATTACCCGTTCGCACAATGCGTTGACGAAAGGCATGTCATGTTCAATGAGCAGCACGCTCAGTTGATAATCCTTGCGCATGCGGAAAATCAGCCCGGCCAGATCCTCTGTCTCTTTCGGGTTCATCCCGGCGGCGGGCTCATCCAGCAATAGCAGTTGCGGCGCCGTTGCCAGCGCGCGGGCAATCTCCACTTTACGCTGGTTGCCATAACTCAGATTGGTGGCCTGCAAATTGGCGTACTCAGCAATGCCGATATATTCCAACAGTTCCATCGCCTTTGCCCGCGCGGCGCGTTCAGCCGGGAAATAGCGGCCAATATGCAGCGCCGCTTCCAGCAGCGAATAGCGGCTGGCGTGATCCAGACCGACCATTACGTTTTCCAGCACCGTCATCGAGTTAAACAGGCGTATATTCTGGAAGGTACGTGCAATACCGGCATTCACCACCTGGTTGGGCTTCAGCCCTTTGATCGATTTCCCCGCCAGCGTCACGCCACCGCTGGTGGGTTTGTAGTTAGCAGTGATGACGTTAAATAGCGTGGTTTTCCCCGCGCCATTGGGACCGATAAGGCCGAAAATCTCGGCTTCATCGACATGGAAACTGACGTTGTCGATGGCCCGTAACCCGCCGAACTGCATCACAATATCCTCGACTTGCAGGATGACGTTATTTGCTGACATGACGGCTCCTTCTGCGCAACTGCCATAGCTCTTTTTTCCCCAGCAACCCTTCGCGGGCGAACAACATAATCAGTAACAGCAGCAGCGAGAAGACCACCATACGTAGCCCCGGGTAGGCACCAAGATCGTGACCGAACAGCAACAGCGGCTGGTCAAGGAAACGCAGCCATTCGCCGCTACCCACCACCACAATAGTGCCCAGCAACGCACCAGTGGTACTGCCCAGACCGCCGAGCACAATAATGATCAGCAACTGGAAGGTGAGCATAAAATCAAACAATCCTGGCGAGATCGTCGTCAGCAGTGAGGCCAGCAGGCCGCCGCCAATCCCTTCAAAAAAAGCGCTGGTGGCGAAGGCGCAGGTTTTAATACGGAAGGTATTGATACCCATCGCAATTGCCGCATCTTCATCGTCGCGAATCGCCTTCATCATGCGGCCATACTTCGACCACACCAGTTGCAGGATCATCCCGGTTGCCGCCAGCGCGAACAGGCCGCACCAGAACAGCAGATGCGGTTGCTGGGGAATATCGTTTAGCCCAATCGCGCCGTTGGTGATTTGCGGGTTGTTAATGGCGAGGATCTTGATAATAAAACCGAAGCCCAGCGTGACAATCGCCAGATAGTCACCGCGCACGCGGAACACCGGAAACGCCAGGCACACTGCCAGCACGGCAGCACACACGCCGCTGATTAACAGCGCGGGCAGGAAGCTGGCGTGCAGCACCATAATAAATGGACTGGGCGCCGCCATTTCGAACATATCCATCTTGCTGTCGCTGGAGAGAATAAACAGCGCGGTGACATACGCGCCAACGGCGACAAACCCGTTAGGTTCGAGCGAAAGCTGGCCGGTGACGCCGTTAATCAGGTTGTAGCTGACGGCGAGGATCATAAACACGAAAACGGTGCTGATCACCCGCACAATGTAGTCGTTAAACAGCAGGTTAATCCCCACCAGTAGCGCAATGGTGATCAGAATAATAAGCAGGTTACGCCCCTGCGCGGCAAGCGTCGTGGTCGGGTTCAACATCAGAAACGGCTCCTTTCCAGGCGTTCGTCACCCATAATGCCTACCGGGCGGAACAACAAGACCAAAATCAAAAACATGAAAGCGAACGCGTCCTTATAGCCGCCAAGCTCCGGGAAAATGGCAACCGCGACCACTTCGGTAAAACCGAGAATAAAGCCGCCGAGCACCGCGCCGGTGACGCTGCCAATACCGCCAAGTACCGCCGCAGCAAAGGCTTTCAGGCCAATCAGCACGCCCATTAACGGGTCAATGGTTGGGTAGCTGATGGAGTAAAACACCCCACCCAGCGCCGCGAGGCTGCTGCCGAGGGCAAACACCAGCGAAATAATGCGGTTCGCATCGATGCCCATCAGCCGCACGGTATTAACGTCAAACGCCACTGCGCGGATCGCCATACCATAGCGAGTGCGATAGAGCAGCCAGAGGATCGCCAGCAACAACAGCACGGTGATCAGCGGCACGATCCACGCCACGTTGGTAATGATGATGTGGCCGAAAGTCAGCGTTTTGTTGAAATAGTCCGGCGCGGAAAAGAAGCGGGTACTGCCACCAAACAGCACGTTGAACAGGTTTTCGAGAAAAAAACTGACGCCAATAGCGGTGATCAGCATCGAAATTTTCGATGCCTGGCGCAGCGGGCGATAGGCGACCCGGTCAATGAACATGCCCAGCAGGCCGCACAAACCGAGGGTCATAAAAATGGCTACCCCAAAGGGCAGCCCAATAGAGGAAAACAGAAACAGGGTGGCAAATGCGCCGACCATCATCACATCTGCATGCGCGAAGTTAATCAGGCGCAGAACCCCGTAAACCATGGTGTAGCCGATGGCGATCAGGGCGTACATGCCGCCCAGACTCATGCCGTTGACTACCTGCTGGAAAAAAATGGCACCATCCATTAAAAAACCTCTTATTAACAGCCGGTTACTGCCTACGGATTGACTACGGTTTTAAAGGCTAGCTGGCCGTCTTTCACTTCGTTGATCACCGCACTGCGCACCGCATCGCCATCTTTCAGCGTCAGCGTACCGGTCACGCCCTGGAAGTCTTTGGTGGCGCGAATTTTCTCGTTAACGCAGACGCGATCACGCGGGTTATCACACTGGTTCATGGCGTTGACTATCACGTTGTAGGCGTCGGCCGCCATTGCCCCCCAGGTGTGGGTCGGGGTTTTGAACTTCTCTTCCCAGGCTTTGATAAAGGTTTCACCGGCAGGTGTCTGCTCTTTGGCGTTAGGTGAGTAGTAATCGGTGGTCATATAGCCGTTGACCGCATCTTTACCCACTTCGAAAAATACCGGGTCTGCCGCCAGTCCATCGCCGCCCACGACCGGTTTGTCGAGGCCGAGCTGTTTCGCCTGCACGGCAATCAGCGCGCCTTCGGTGTAGTAAATCGGCATGTAGATCATGTCGACGTTTTTCGCTTTCACGCTGGAGAGTTGCGCTTTGAAATCTTTGCTGCCCGATGGCGCCTGTACTTCGATAGGAATGGTGCCGCCGTTTTTCAGGAACTGGGTGCGGAAGGCTTTTGCCAGGCCAACCGAGTAGTCATTGCTGCTGTCAAACACGATGGCTGCGGTTTTGGCTTTCAGATCGCGAGACGCGAGGTTCGCGCCGACCACGCCCTGGAAGCTGTCCGAGAAGCAGACGCGGCTGACATACGGATGGTTGCGGGTAACACGGTCGTTCGTCGCCGTCGAAGAGACCAACGGCGTTTTGGTGTCGTCGGCGATTTTCACCATCGCCAGTGTATTTGAAGAGGTCACTTCACCGATCACGGCATCCACTTTATCGCTGGATACCAGGCGCTGCATGGCGTTCGCCGCTTCGACTTTGTCACTCTTATCGTCGATCACGATAAGCTTAATAGTGTCGCCGTTTTTCAGCGTCGGGGTGATGCCCTGAATCAGATCCAGACCTTTTTGTGAAGGCTGACCATAGCCGCTCAGCGCGCCGCTCAGCGGCAGCACCACACCGATTTTAATTTCTTCCGCCAATGCGCTGTGCGCGCCCGCCAGGCCGGAAATCAGTACGGCCATTAAAGAGACTTTCCCACCAAAACTCTTCATTGTTACCTCACGTCCGTCAGTTGATTGTTTATGTTTAACCATCAATTAATGCGCAATACTGGAATAACGAAGCGGCCGGAACACAGAAATTAACGGCCTGATGTTTTTGATTTATCGCATTTATTTAATAAAGGACTTTTCCGTCAATAATGATTGCACCATACATCCATTAATTAGTTTTTTCTCATCCATTCTTCTTATAGATTTACTTGTCGTTATGGCACTGTCTTGGCTACCTAAAATAGTGCAGGCGCACTGTTGTGGTGCATGAATAAATAAGTGAGGTAGCACGCAAAATATTTTTATGTCTTCGTTGTATGCGATCGCCTTATTTAAAGATAAAAATATTTTCAGTTGTTTTTTATAAACTCTTTGTCAGAATAAAAAACTGGATAATGGAGATAAATATGGTAATTAAGGCCTGCGTTAGTGAGTATTGACAATAATAAAACCCTTGTTATTCTGCATTGGCAGTCAATTTATTATTCCACTTTTCAGAAGTGTTATTTCTGCGTTAATTATTTTATTCAGTCTTATCCTGAGGGGGATAAATAATGAATATTCAAAAACCCTATCTGCTTTTTTTAGGTGATGCGCACGATCAACTGGCGGCGAAAGTCGCGGAAGGAATTAAACAATGGCATCCGGAATATTGCGTCGGGCAATACCGTATGGCGAACTGTCATGCCAACTGTCAGTTGCCGGATATGGATATTGATACAGCGGTAAAAGCGGGCGCAAAAACGTTGGTGATCGGCGTCGCTAATCGCGGCGGTATTATTTCAAAAGAGTGGATTTCCATCCTCAGCCATGCGCTGGAAAGCGGGCTGGATCTGGCGGCGGGCCTGCATAATAAACTGGCTGATGTGCCGGAGTTGAAAGCGCTGGCCGACCGTCTTGGCCGCTCACTGTTTGACGTTCGCCATCCGACTCAGCAATATCCGGTCGCCAGCGGGCGTAAGCGCAGCGGCAAACGTCTGCTGCCGGTCGGTACCGACTGCTCCTGCGGCAAGATGTACACGGCGCTGGCGATTGAAAAAGAGATCCTCGCCCGTGGCGGTAAAGCTACCTTCCGCGCGACCGGGCAGACCGGCATTCTGATCAGCGGCAGCGGCATCAGCGTGGATGCGGTCGTATCGGACTTTGTCTCCGGCGCGGTGGAAACTCTCGCCCCGGATAACGACGCCGATCACTGGGATATCATCGAAGGGCAAGGTTCGCTGTTTCACCCTTCATTCGCCGGGGTGACCACCGGGCTTATTCACGGTGCGCAGCCGGATGCGCTGGTGCTGTGCCATGAGCCCACCCGCACACATATGCGCGGCGTTGACTATCCGGTACCGGATATTCTCGATTGCATGGCGCTAAACCTGAAAATGGCGCAACTGACGAACCCGAAAGCGAAATTTATTGGCATTTCCGTCAACACCTCGGCGCTGGATAAGGCAGAGGCGATTGCGCTGATGTCCTCCCTGCAGCAGCGTACCGGGCTGCCGGTGGTCGATCCGTTCCGTCAGGGCGTTGGCGCGTTGGTTGACGCACTGGCGACACTGTAATGGAACTGTTGGTAGCGCATGAGCGCTGGCCGTTGCGGCAGGCATTTACTATCTCGCGTGGCAGCCGCACGGCGGCCGACGTGGTGTCGGTAACGTTGCAGGCGCAGGGGATTAGCGGGCGCGGTGAATGCCTGCCTTATGCCCGCTACGGCGAAACCGTTGAGAGCGTGATGGCACAGATTGAGGCGCTGCGTGGCGACCTCGCTGCCGGGATGAACCGTGAGCAGTTGCAGTTGCGACTACCGGCTGGCGCGGCGCGGAATGCGCTGGACTGTGCCTTCTGGGACTGGCAGTGCAAACACAGCGGGCAGAGCATCTGGCAACTGACTGGCAGCGCCACGCCGCACCACCTGCAAACGGCTTACACGCTGTCGCTGGATACGCCGGAGAAAATGCAGCAGGCGGCGCGGGAAAACGCCTGGCGTCCATTGCTGAAACTGAAGCTGGCCGATGAGCAAGATATCGCCCGCGTGACGGCCGTGCGTGAAGGCGCGCCGCAGGCGCGGTTGATCGTCGATGCCAATGAAGGCTGGAACGAGAGCATCTATTTACAACAGGCGACGGCGCTGGCGGCGCTTGGCGTCTCGCTTATTGAGCAACCGCTTGCGGCGGGACAGGATGCCGTGCTGGCGCAGTTGCCGCACCCGGTGCCGCTGTGCGCAGATGAATCCTGCCATGATTCCGCCACGCTGGCGCAACTGGTCGGGCGCTATGAGTTTATCAATATCAAGCTCGACAAGACCGGCGGCCTTACCGAAGCGCTGCGCGTACGGGCGCAGGCGCAGCAGCTTGGGCTGCAAATTATGGTGGGCTGCATGGTGGCGACGTCACTGTCGATGGCGCCCGCCGTGGTTGTCGCGCAGCAGGCCAGCGTTGTCGATCTCGACGGGCCGCTGCTGCTGGCGGACGATCGCCCGCACGGGCTGCATTATGATGGCAGCGAACTTTTTCCACCGACACCGGCTCTGTGGGGCTGATGGCGAAGCGTAAGGAGAGAATAATGTCACGTACAGTCTATGTGAATGGCGAATACCTGCCGGAAGCGGCGGCGAAAGTATCGGTCTTTGATCGCGGTTTTTTGTTTGCTGACGCCGTGTATGAAGTGACCGCTGTGGTGAATAGCAAGCTGGTGGATTTTGCCGGGCACTATGCGCGGCTGGTGCGCTCCTGCGGCGAGCTGGGGTTAACGTTGGCAGTGGATGAGAATGGCTTGCGCGAGATCCACCAGCGGCTGATTGTGGAAAATGCGTTACAGGAAGGCGGCATTTACCTGCAACTGACGCGCGGTAACTCCGGCGATCGGGATTTCCATTTCCCGCCCGCCAGTACGCCGCCGACACTGGTGTTATTCACCCAGGCGCGCGCGGTAGTGGATCATCCGGCAGCCAGCAAAGGCATTCGTGTGGTGACCTGCCCGGATATTCGCTGGCAGCGCCGGGATATCAAAACCGTGCAGTTGCTGGCACCCTGTCTGGCAAAAGCCTTTGCCGAGGCGCAGGGCGCGGACGACGCATTTCTGGTGGAAAATGGCTATATCACCGAGGGGAGTTCCTGTAACTGCTATATCGTGCAGGACGATAACACCGTGGTGACTCGCCCACTGAGCAACAGTATTCTGCACGGTATTACCCGCAAAGCGCTAGTGAAGCTGGCCGAGGAGCACGGCGTGACGATCGAGGAGCGGCTGTTCACCCCCGAAGAGGCACGCAACGCCCGTGAAGTGTTTATCAGCTCGGCCACCACGTTTGTCTGGCCGGTGATTGCCGTTGACGGGCAGACCATCGGCGACGGTAAACCGGGGCCGATCACTCAGCTTTTGCGCCGGATCTATTTGCAGATGCTTTGAGGTTTTAGCGCCACCCGCTGAAAACTGTGGTGCGTGTTACTTGCCGGATGGCGCTGTGCTTTCCGGCGTTTGTAGGGCATTTGCTGCCGCCAGCGTGGCGTTTTTCGCCCAGTTGAGAATCTCCGGAGCGCTCAAACGGGCTTCAGGTGCTTAATCCACCCGGTTTTTCGGTTTCCCGGCAATAAACGCGGCGACGTTTTCCTCGGTTGTCGCAAGAATACGCCCGCGCGCTTCCACTGATGCCCAGGCAATATGCGGGGTGATAAGGCAGTTTTTGGCAAAGAGCAGCGGGTTATCGGCAGCAGGCGGTTCACTGGAGAGCACATCCACAGCCGCGCCAGCGATACGGCCTTCATTCAGCGCGGCAGCCAGATCCGCTTCATTCACCAGATCACCGCGCGAGGCGTTTAGCAGCAGTACGCCGGGTTTCATTTTTTGCAGCGTGCTGTGGTTGATCATCCCTTTGGTGGCAGGTGTCAGCGGGCAGTGCAGGCTGATAACGTCAGCTTCGGCGTACAATGTGTCGGGATCGACATAACGCACGTTACTGTTTTCCGTCCTTTTCGCTGAGTCCGTTGCGCAGGCCAGCACCGTCATTCCCATCGCCTGGGCGATAGCGCCAAATGCCTGGCCGATGCGGCCATAACCGATAATGCCGATCTTTTTGCCCGCCAGTTCCACCATCGGGTTCAGCCAGTAGCACCAACTGTTGCGCTGCTGCCAGCCACCGGCGTGAACATCCACACTGTGTTCGCTGACACGGTTACACAGTGCCAGCAGCAGTGCGGTGGTGAATTGCGCTACCGTGGCGGTGCCGTAGGAGGGCACATTGGCGACGGCAATACCGCGCAAACGCGCGGCGTTCAGATCGATAATGTTATATCCCGTGGCGGTTACGGCGATAAATTTCAGCCCCGGACACTGGCTGAATACCGTTTCGCCCAGCGCAACTTTGTTGGTTATGGCGATATCGGCGTTTGCCAGCCTTTCTGCCACTTGCTCCGGCGCAGAGTTGTCATATACCGCCACTTCGCCCAGTTGCTCAAGCCCCTGCCAGCTAAGATCGCCCGGATTAAGAATACCTCCATCTAACACAACAATTTTCATAGGTTACCCGTTTGTTTTTTTCATCACGCCTTCAACTTAGACGATGTGCTGCCGGGGTGTAAGCACTTTCTTCATGCCCGCAGGGGCTAATGAGGAGGGAAGGGCAGTGAGCGGTGGGAGAAAAGTGGCAACGCGAAGCCGCATTGCCAACGGGTTAGATCATCGCGGTAAGCCGTGGTGTGACGCGGCCATGCAGCGCCGGGTTGTCACTCTCATCTTTCAGATGTACGCCGGTTAAACGGCGCAAAAACGCCTGTTCCAGCAGCCACGCCAGTTTGAAGGCCGCTGCTTCATAGTTCAGCCCTTCCGGGCGAATGTTAGAGATGCAGTTACGTTCCGACTCAATGCGCACGCGTTGCGGCTTCCAGGTGAGATAGACGCCCAGACTGTCAGGCGAGGACAAACCTGGGCGCTCGCCAATCAGAATTGCCACCGCTTTGCTGTTCAGCGTTTCGCCGATATCGTCGCCCAGCGCCACGCGTGACTGGTGCGCCAGCACAATCGGCCCGAGCGAAATCCCTAACGTTTCAAGGTAGGGCAGCAGGGCGCGGATCAGCCCAACGGACTGGCGATGTACAGCGTGCGATGATAAACCATCGCCAATCACCAGCAGTAGATCGTGCGCCGGTGTGCGGCTGGCGGCGAGATCGGCACGGCTCTCCTCGCTCAACATGCGCCCCAGATCCGGGCGGTTGAGATAGATATGTCGGTCCGACGCCGCGCTGTGCGCTTCCAGCGTGGTCAACCCCAGTTCGTGGAGCTGGCTTGCCAGGCTGTCGCTGTCAAAGGGCTGATGGATGGCGTCACGCGCTTGGGCGTGGGCAAGACCAAATTTCAGTACTTCATCGGTTGGCAAGCTGGCACCGCTGCGACCCAGCGCAATACGGGCGTCGGTGAATTCACGCAGCAGGGACCAGGCATCGGGCGAGTTCATGCAGGCGCTCCTTGTGGCATCACGGTCAGTAATGGATGGTTTGCGCCAGTGAGGCGTAGCTGGCCGTGGGTGTCGATAATCTGCATCCGTGTCAGCCAGTCGGCGAACTCCGGCGCGTGCTTCAGCCCCAGCAGGCGGCGCGCGTAGAGCGCATCATGGAATGAGGTGCTCTGATAGTTAAGCATGATGTCATCTGCGCCCGGAACGCCAATCAGGAAGGTCAACCCGGCGGTACACAGCAACGTCAGCAACGTATCCATATCATCCTGATCCGCTTCGGCATGATTGGTGTAACAGACGTCGCAGCCAATCGGCAGCCCCATCAGTTTGCCGCAGAAGTGATCTTCCAGCCCGGCGCGGATAATCTGCTTGCCGTCATACAGGTATTCCGGGCCGATAAACCCGACCACCGTGTTGACGAGCAGCGGTTTAAAGTGCCGCGCTACCGCATAGGCGCGCGCTTCACAGGTTTGCTGATCGACGCCATGATGGGCGTTCGCTGACAGGCAACTGCCCTGGCCGGTCTCGAAATACATCACATTATCGCCCAGCGTTCCGCGTTTTAGCGAAAGCGCAGCCTCGTGGGCTTCCTGCAACAGCGCGAGATTGATGCCGAAGCCGCTGTTTGCCGCTTCGGTACCAGCCACCGACTGAAACACCAGATCCACCGGCGCGCCGCGCTCAATCAGCTGTAATGTGTTGGTGACGTGCGTCAATACGCAGGACTGTGTGGGAATGGCAAAACGGTCGATGATGTCCGCCATCATATGGTTCAGCTTTTGCAGCACTGGCAGGCTATCGCTGGCCGGGTTGATGCCGACCACTGCATCGCCCGCGCCGTAAAGCAGGCCATCCAGCATGCTGGCGGCAATGCCTTTCAGATCGTCCGTCGGGTGGTTGGGTTGCAGGCGCACACTGAGGTGACCGGGCAAACCGATGGTATTGCGAAAGCGGGTAATGATCCTGCATTTGCTGGCGGCGAGGATCAAATCCTGGTTGCGCATCAGTTTGCTGACGGCGGCGGCCATTTCCGGGGTGATCGCTGGAGCAACCTGGCTCAGCAGTGCGGTATCTGTGGTATCGGCCAGCAGCCAGTCACGAAATTCGCCCACCGTCAGATGGGCGATTAACGTAAAAGCGGCGCTGTCGTGAGTGTCGATGATGAGGCGAGTCACCTCATCTTTTTCATAGGGAACCAGCGGATTGTCGAGGATCTCGCGCAGCGGTACATCGGCAAGGGCGATTTTTGCCGCCATGCGCTCTTCGGCTGATTGCGCCGCAACCCCGGCCAGCACATCCCCGGAACGCGCCGGGGAGGCTTTGGCCATGACCTCTTTCAGGCTGGCGAACTGCCATGTGCGGTGCGCCAGAGTAGTTTTATACATTGCGTCTCCTCAGGAGATAGCGCGCAGTTGCGGGTCCAGCGTGGCACGTTCGCGCGCCGATGCGGTTTTACGAAACCACATATAACCGCCCAGCATCATCACGGCGAAAATCAGCGCCAGCAGGGTGTTGTACCAGACCATCGCCACCAGGCAGAGAACCGCCATTCCGAGTGCAAAAGCCGGTGCGTACGGGAACAACGGCGCTTTAAACGGACGCTCAAGTTTCGGCTCGCTGCGGCGCAGCTTGAACAGCGCGGCCATGGAGATGATATACATAACAATAGCGCCAAAGACCGACATCGTCACAATGCAGGCGGTGAGCGGCATGCCGCTGATGGTGATCAGCGAATCGGAGAATATCGCCGCAATCCCCACCACGCCACCAGCGAGGATCGCCAGAATCGGCGTACGGGTTTTACGGTTCAGGTTAGCCAGGCTGGCAGGCAGATAACCTGCGCGCGCCAGCGAGTAGATCTGGCGGGAGTAGCCCATAATAATGCCGTGGAACGATGCGACCAGACCAAACAGACCAAGCCAGACCAGCATATGCAGCCAGCCGCTGCTGCTGCCGACCACCAATTTCATTGCCTGCGGCAGCGGATCGTTGATGTTCGACAGGGTGCGCCAGTCGCCAACGCCGCCCGCGAGAACCATTACGCCAACCGCCAGCACCGTCAGCGTCAGAATGCCGCCACCGAGCGCACGCGGAATGGTGCGTTGCGGATCTTTAGCTTCTTCTGCCGCCATTGATGCGCCTTCAATCGCCAGGAAGAACCAAATAGCAAACGGGATAGCCGCGAACATGCCCGGCAGCGCGAGGCCGCTGAAGCTTTCCGCACCTGCCCAGCCGTTGGTGGTGAAGTTGCTCCACGAGAAACCCGGTGCAACAATGCCCATAAACACCAGCAGTTCGAAAATCGCCAGCAGGGTGACAATCAGTTCGAAGGTGGCGGCAATACCGACGCCCAGAATGTTAAGCACCATAAAGATGACGTATGCGCCGCAGGCCACCCATTTCGGATCGAGTGACGGGAACTGCACGTTAAGGTAGGCGCCAATCGCCATGGCGATCGCCGGTGGTGCAAAGACGAACTCAATAAGCGTAGCAAACCCTGCGATAAACCCGCCGGTGGGCCCGAAGGCGCGATAAGCGTAAGCAAAAGGCCCGCCTGCATGCGGGATCGCTGTGGTCAGCTCGGTAAAACTAAAGATAAAAGCGCAGTACATGGCGGCGATCGCCAGCGCGACAATCAGAAAGCCGAGCGTTCCGGCTTGCGACCAGCCGTAACTCCAGCCGAAGTATTCCCCTGAAATAACCAGTCCGACGGCAATGCCCCACAGACGGAAGCTGCCGAGTGTTCTTTTTAGTGTTGTTTGTGTGTTCATTCTTTTTACTGCCTCGCCATTAATACAGTTGCAGGCAGAGTTGCAAAGTCAGTGCCAGGAAAGAGAAACCTTCTGGCTCATGGGGTTACAGGCAACATAACGGTAAATGCACAATAAGAGTGCACCGCCAATGACCGAAAACGGGTGCAGGCTGCCCTGCAATGGTGAAACCGGGGAAGACCCCTCAAAAATCCAGGAATATTTAATAAAAGAGGATGTATACCCTAAATAATTCGAGTTGCAGGAAGGCGGCGACGCAGTGACAAATTCGTCGGGAACGAATTTGCCCAACCGAAGGTTGGCCTCCGGTGAGCGACAAATCTGCCGGGAGCAGATTTGAACGCTGTAAGCAGCGGCCCCGAAGGGCTGAGGGATCCCCACAAAATCAGCCCTAATAAACCAGCACCATATTTCGGTAGGTGCTGGCGAGTTGGGCTAAAATACTCTCCAGTTTTACCCGCCTTGCTATTCGAGGTGAATGCCGCAATACATTTTCCGCCAGTGTCAAAAACGATATCACTCTTCGACTTTTAAGGCTGTTTGCCTGATAATGAAGATGAAGGCCTTTATTTTCAAAATGATATCCTAATAACCAGAGCACAATTGATGCCAGTGTCGCCAGCAAACTCAGCACCCAAAGCCGTTCCCCGGTTTTGCTTCCACAGGCGCGTAAGCCAAAGCCAAATCTCTCACTCTTTTCGTCGCGAAAGTTTTGTTCAATCTGCATGCGTCTGCTGTAGAGTTTCATGATTTCACGGGGCTTGAATTCATCTGTACTGGTAAATATCAGCCATGGCTCTTTGGCTGACGCACGCTGTTCTTTTTCTGTTGTGGGATAGCCCGGTTTCCCTTTGCGACGTTGGTTTTTGCGACCTTTCGCCGCTTTTTTGTAAAGATAAAAATGTCCGTTGCATTGCGCCTTTTTTGAACGTGCCAGCGTACCGGCTCCCGGATATTCCGCCTGTGCCGTGCTGGCACACTCTTTCACGTTTAGCCAGTGTTCCGGGCCACGATGAAGGCAAAATTTTACGATTCCCCGGATGCGGCCAATAAAGTCCCATCCCAGCGATTGGATATGCCGAAACCATTCATTGTGGAAGCCCGCATCGGTGATGAGGGTGACTTTCGTTTGTGGTGCGATGGCACTGGCAAGCGCGTTGAGAAAGGTCTTCTGTATCAAAATATTGTTTTGCTTTTCTGACGGAACCACCTGACTCATCAAGGGGATAGCGCGGCCATCACAAACAAGGCTGGCACGCAGAACATGAAAAGCCTGAGAGGGATAGCCACTCCAGTCAACGGCAATAACACACCACGGCATGTTTTGGGTCATCATTGAGGTTATGTGATTAAATATTCTCGGGATATCGTTATGAAGTGCCGTGTTTCCCAAAAGGCGGTCAACCCGTTTTATTTTATCTTTCACGCGAGCAGGGCCGGGTAAATAACGCCCGATACAGGTGAGCGAAAGCGTCGCACCGCTTATCAACGCGGCGGTGGAATCAATAAGCGCCTGTTGTCGATATTGGTGCGTTGAAGCTAAAGCGTTACGGAAAAAAGTCTGGCATACTTTACGGACAGGCATAGGGTGATCTCATTGAATTTTTTGGCGAAAATCAGTAGATCATAAAACTCTATGCCTGTCTCCTTTTCTGGGGATTCATCAGCCCGAAGGGGTAAGGCTCAGGGATGAGCCGAATAAAAAAGCCAACGCACATGCAGCTTGAAGTATGACGGGTATATATGGTCTGGCGACCGATTTTATACGTCATCCTGACGCATAATCTTCGTCTGAATAGCAGGCGGGCGCAGTTGCGGTTGATCCAGGGGTGAATATATGCGTGCCGGAAAAGGATTTTGCTTTCTCCCTCCGGCACGTAAGACAACGCTCAGGTCTGCGGCACGTTACGCTTTTTTGCGCAACATTTGGCTAGCCCGCTTTTTGCTCTGGCAAATGTGCGGCGATATAACGCTCGTAGCGGTTTGCTTTCAGCCGCGTTAAATCCACCAGCACCAGTCCATCGACACAGTTATTGAAATCAGGATCGCAACCGAAGTCGATAAACTGCACGCCGCCCGGTTCACACAGTTCAGAATACTGTTTGTAGAGCGGTGGAATGCCGCAACCAAGATTGCCAAGCAGCGATTTCAGCCGGGTCAAATCTTCGGTGTAATCTTCACCGCTAAACTGGGCGAGTACGTCCGGCATCGTGGCGGGCCATGGCCGACGCGATGAGGCCAGAGGCCAAGTCGCCGGGAACCACAGGCGGTAGAACGCCACCAGCAGATCCCGCGCCGCAGGCGGCAGGCCGCCGGAGATAGAGACCGGGCCAAACAGGTAGCGGTACTGCGGATAACGCGCCAGGTAAGCGCCAATGCCCGACCACAGATAATCCAGGCCGCGACGTCCCCAGTAGCGCGGCTGAATAAAGCTGCGCCCCAGTTCGATGCCGTGACGCAGCACATCGGCCATTCGTTCGTCGTAATGGAACAGGCTGTAACTGTATAAGCCTTCAACGCCGCGCGCCTCAACCTGATGCGACGTTGGCATAAAGCGGTATGCGCCGACGATTTCCAGATCGGCATCGTCCCACAGGATCAGGTGCAGGTAATCGTCGTCATATTTATCCGTATCACGACGTTTACCGCTGCCTTCACCCACAGCACGGAAGGCGACTTCGCGCAGCCGTCCCAGTTCGCGCAGTAGCGACGCGTCTTCCTGCCCGTTGCGCTGCCAGAGGTAAATAACTTTTCCGTCCGTAGTGCGGCCGAGGCACTCGGCATTATTAAGTTCGCGGCGCAGCGTGACGCGCTCTTCCGGGCGCGCGATGGCGCACTCGGTTTTGAAGGGGCCGGAGAGTCCTTTACCCAGACGCAACACATGTTGGCGACACTTATCGGCCAGTTCGCGCGGGGCAAGTTGCGGCGTATGCCAGCTATCCCAGGGAATGCGCTGGCCGATTTTGATCGGCAGGTCGCTATCCCGGCGGCGAAACATCTGTTGCATTAGCAGCAGGAAAGGCAGCGTTTCCGACACCATCGCGCTGGCGTAGAACAGCGCGCTGTTACGCGCGTCGATCCAGGCGGGCAGCAGCGGCGCGCGGAACTTGCCCGCCAGTTTGATAAACCCGGCATGCCAGCTTTTATCGCGGATGCCTTTACGTGTCATGCGTGAGACTTCTCCCGCCGGGAAGAAGATCAGCACGCCGCCGCCCTGCAAATGGTTTTCCATCTGTTGCAGCGAGGATTTCCGCGTACGACCGCCCATGTTATCCACCGGGATAAACAGCGAGCTGAGCGGTTCAAGGTGGGTCAACATGCGGTTGGTGACCACCTTCACATCGCGGCGTACGCGTGAAACGGCATACATCAGCGCCATCCCGTCAAGCGTACCTGTCGGATGATTAGCGATGATGACCAATGGGCCGTGTTCGGGGATTTGTTCGAGGTCGTGAGTGGGAACGGTGCAGCGGATTTGTAGATGTTCAAGCACTTGCTCCACCATATCCAGCCCTTTCAGGTGGGGATGGCTCGCGGCGAACTGCTGGAACTCCTGTTCGTAAAGCAGGCGCCGCAGCAAGTTTTTTTGCCAGGGCGCAGGTCTGGCCTGCGGCCAGAGATCCTCAAGTACGTTGTCGAGACTAAACATGGTGGTTTCTCCTCCCGTCTTGCCGATGACAGTAACGGGAGAAGATGACGTTTACATTTCATTACAATGAAGATATGACAACAGCAAGACGGCTGAATGACAGCAAAAGCGGTGCGGAAGAGATAAGGGATATTTCTCTCCCCCGCAGGGGAGAGAGCAGGCGGCTCAGAGAATACCGCGTTCGGCGAGGTCGAGGGCGAAATAGCTGAAGATCAGGTCTGCACCAGCGCGTTTGATCGCACCCAGGCTTTCCAGCACCACTTTATCTTCATCAATTGCGCCTGCCAGCGCGGCGAATTTGATCATCGCGTATTCGCCGCTCACCTGATAGGCGCCCAGCGGTAACTCGGTGCGCTCACGGATATCGCGCAGGATATCAAGGTACGCGCCTGCCGGTTTCACCATCAGGCAGTCTGCGCCTTCGGCCTGGTCGATCAGCGATTCACGAATCGCTTCGCGGCGGTTCATTGGGTTCATCTGGTAGGTTTTGCGATCGCCTTTCAGCGCGGTTCCTGCCGCTTCACGGAACGGGCCGTAGAACGAAGAAGCGAACTTGGTCGAGTAGGACATGATGGCGGTATCGGTAAAGCCTGCTGCATCCAGCGCCTGGCGAATCGCCTGCACCTGGCCGTCCATTGCTGCGGAAGGGGCGATAAAGTCCGCGCCTGCGGCGGCGGCAACGACGGCTTGTTTGCCGAGGTTAAGCAGGGTCGCATCGTTATCGACACCGTGATCACACAACACGCCGCAATGGCCGTGAGAGGTGTATTCGCAGAAACAGGTATCGGACATCACGATCATCTCCGGCACCGTCTCTTTGCAGATGCGCGACATGCGCGCCACCAGACCATCTTCGCGCCAGGTGTCGCTGCCGGTGTCATCGGTGTGGTGAGAGATGCCGAAGGTCATCACTGAGCGAATGCCAGCTTTGGCGATGCGTTCAATTTCGCGGGCGAGATATTTTTCCGGAATGCGCATCACGCCGGGCATCGCCTCAATGGCTTTGTAATCGTCTAACTCTTCTTCAACAAAGATCGGCAACACCAGGTCGTTTTTGCTCAGTGTTGTCTCTTCAAACATGGCGCGCAGGGCAGGTGATTTGCGCAGGCGGCGCGGGCGAGTAATTAAATCGGTCATGGTATGCCTGATGTTTGTGGAACAGATGGCGGCATTGTAGCCGAAAAGCTGAGGTTCTGTTTTACCAAAATCGCCGTTAAGGGCAGAGGCAAACGGCGAAACCGTCTGCCTCCGGTGTGGTCAGGAGGCGGGAATCACTTGCGGCGCGTTGCTGCTTAACGCACTGACCAGATCGTTAACCCCGTCGCTCATATTTACAAAGCGCGTCAGCGGCGAACGGGTGATGACGACAAAAACACCGACATTATGCTGCGGCACCATCGCCACGTAGGTGATAAAGCCACCGCCGCCGCCGGTTTTTTGAATGATCCCAGGATGCCCCTCTTTTGGTGCCATATAGACCCAGCCGAGGCCGAGCGCATCGGCTTTGCCGGGCACATCCATGCCGATCACCCGCGTTAACTGGTTGCGTGGATAGATCAACGTTTGCATGCGATCCGCCTGGTTGTTACGGGTGTAGAAATCCGACGACAGGAACTGCTGCATCCAGCGCATCATGTCTCCCGGCGTGGAGTAGACGCCGCCGCTGCCGATGGCGGCCAGCGTGTTATTGCACGGGCTGGCGCCTTTCTCGGCGATCATCAGGCGATTACACTGATCCGGCGACGGGGTAAAGGTGGTGTCTTTCATCCCCAGCGGGCGGGTGATCTGCTCTTCGAAAAGCTGCGGGTAAGGCTTGCCTGCCGCCTTCGACAATGCATCCGCCAGCAGATCAAAGGCCAGATTAGAGTAAGCCGCTTGCCTACCCGGCGCGGTTTTCAGCGTAGCGGTTGAGAGCCAGCTCCAGCGCTGCTCGTACGTTGGCCAGACGAAAACGGGACGTTGCGCTGCGCCGCCGGGCTGTTCGCGCGGCAGGGCGCTGGTATGCGTCGCCAGATTCACCAGCGTAATTGGCGTGCCCTGGTAGGTCGGCACACGCGTGCCGGGAGGCGCATATTTACTTAACGGATCGTTGAGGCGGACTTTGCCCTGATCGAGCATTTTCACCAGCATTTCACTGGTCATCAGCTTGGAGAGGGAAGCAATACGAATCACCGAATCGAGCTGTGGGCGAACGTTACTGCCTGGGCGGGTTTCGCCATAGCTTTTAAACACTCGCTGGTTGCCGTCAATCACCACCATCGCCATGCCAGTTGCGCCGCTACCGTAATAAATATGGTTGGCGTAACGGTCAACAATATCAGATGCAAATACCGGATCAGGAGACTGAACCGCCGCCTGAGCGGAAGCCAGGCTCAGCGCGCAGAGCAGCGCAGAGAAAAGCAGACAACGTTTCAACGCAGGAATCCATAAATTAATGGGATAGATAGAGCGTATTTATACTACTTAGTGCGGCGTTGCAAAGACCCAATTAGCGGATTCTTTCCCCTTAATACGTAACGATGGGTAAAAATGGTTATTTTACCGCCAGACCACGACTTTCGCCTGATGTGGTAATCTCCTCCTTTCCGACTGACAGGAGAGAGCAGATGGCAGGTAAACGGATAGTGATGGTGGTGGACATGCAAAACGGCGTGTTCGCCACCGAGCGTATTCAGCGTGAGCAATGTGTCGCCCGCATTAACCAGTTGACGCAGGCCGCCGATACGGTGATTTTTATTCAGCATGCTGAAGCGGACGGGCTGGAAGAGGGGAGTGACGGTTTTGCGCTGCTGCCGGAACTGCATCAGCCTGCGAACGCCCTGTACGTCACCAAAACCGCCTGCGACGCGTTCTATAAAACACAGCTTGAAGCGGTGCTGCGCGAGCACGATATCAACGCCTGGGTGATGTGCGGTTGCGCCACCGATTACTGCGTGGATACCACGCTGAAAAATGGTGCCAGCCGGGGCTATTCCATCACTATGGCGCAGGACGCCCATACTACCGCTAACCGCCCGGCTGCACAGGCTGCAACCCTGATCGAACACTACAACGAAGTGTGGCGCACGTTAACCGTCCCCGGCAATCCGGTGTATGTGAAATCGGTCGAAACAATTCTTCACGAATGGCAAGCGAACTAAGGGGTTACCCTCAGGTCTTATACAACGACACGGCGTCGCACTGCGCGGCGCTTTTTTATCACTGCGCTATGACTGGCGCAGAAATCCGCTACACAGCATCTTTGTAAATAATAAGAAGTAAGCAGGAGTACCAATGTTTAAATCTTTCTTTCCTAAGCCGACGCTGTTCTTTTTATCGGCCTTTATCTGGGCGCTGATCGCTGTCGTATTCTGGCAGGCTGGCGGTGAGGGCTGGTTAATGCGCTTAACCGGCGCATCGGCGGAAGTCCCGATCAGTGCAACGCGTTTCTGGTGTGCGAGCTTTTTACTTTTTTATGCTTATTATGCCGTTTGCGTCGGCCTGTTTGCGCTGTGCTGGTTTGTCGCCTCGCCGCACCGCTGGCAGTACTGGTCGATACTCGGCACGGCGTTGATCGTTTTTGTGACCTGGTTTTTGGTGGAGGTGAACGTCGCTATCAACGCCTGGTATCAGCCGTTTTATGATTTGATTCAGCTTGCGCTGAGCGCGCCCAATAAGGTCAGCCTGAGCCAGCTTTATAGCGAGATTGGCGTCTTTTTGTGGATCGCGCTGATTGCCGTGACGGTGGCGGTGCTGAATAACTTTTTTATCAGCCACTATGTGTTCCGCTGGCGTACGGCGATGAACGAATATTATATGGCGCACTGGGGGCATTTGCGTCATATCGAAGGGGCCGCGCAGCGTGTGCAGGAAGATACCATGCGTTTTGCCCAGACGCTGGAAGATATGGGCGTCAGCTTTATCAATGCAATCATGACGCTGATTGCGTTTTTGCCAGTGTTGGTGGCGCTGTCGCCGCATGTGCAGGAACTGCCGTTGGTGGGACATCTTCCTTATGGTCTGGTGATCGCCGCGATTAGCTGGGCGCTATTTGGCACGGTGCTATTGGCGTTTATCGGTATCAAGCTGCCTGGCCTGCAGTTTAAAAACCAGCGCGTTGAAGCCGCCTACCGTAAAGAGCTGGTCTATGGCGAAGATGATGCCTCGCGCGCCCAGCCGCCGACCGTCGCTGAGCTGTTCAGCGCCGTGCGCCGCAACTATTTTCGTCTCTATTTCCACTACACCTATTTCAACATTGCTCGTATTCTCTACCTGCAAGTTGACGTGGTGTTTGGCCTGATTGTTCTGTTCCCGACCATTGCTGCGGGTGCAATCACCTTTGGCCTGATGCGCCAAATCACCAATGTGTTTGAACAGGTGCGCAGCGCGTTCCAGTATTTGATCTCCTCCTGGACGACGCTGGTGGAGCTGATGTCTATCTACAAACGCTTGCGCAGTTTTGAGTATGAACTGAACGGCCAGGAAATTGTGCCTGTGCCTCACCGTTTTGGTTAACACAAGGAACGTTATGGTTTACGTCCCCCGTTTTGGCTGGCTGCTGGCAGCCCTGATCCTTACCGGTTGTAGCACGCAAGGCCCGGTTTCCCAGCGGGAAGCGGAGAAAGGAAAAGAGAGCCAAAAACCGTTAGATGTGGCAAGCGTGGTACGGCAGAAAATGCCCGCCAGCGTGAAAGATCGCGATGCATGGGCGCAGGATATCGCCACCACATTTAGCAGCCAAAAGCTGGCGCCGACGCTGGAGAATATCTGCTCGGTGCTGGCGGTGGCGCAGCAGGAATCGAACTATCAGGCCGACCCTGCCGTGCCGGGGCTGAATAAAATCGCCTGGAAAGAGATCGATAAGCGCGCGCAGCGGATGCACATTCCGCCGCTGCTGGTGCGTACCGCCCTGAAAATCCCTTCGCCGAACGGCAAAAGCTACAGTGAGCGGCTGGACAACGTCAGAACGGAAAAAGAGCTGAGCGCCATTTTTGACGACTTTATCAATATGGTGCCGATGGGGCAGAAGCTGTTTGGTTCCTTCAACCCGGTGCGTACCGGCGGCCCGATGCAAATCAGCGTGGCGTTTGCCGAACAACACACCGAGGGTTATCCGTGGAAGATGGACGGCACGGTGCGCCAGGAAGTATTCAGCCGTCGCGGCGGTTTGTGGTTCGGCACTTACCATCTACTGAATTATCCCGCCAACTATAGCTCGCCGATTTACCGTTTCGCCGACTTTAACGCCGGGCTGTACGCCAGCCGCAATGCGGCGTTCCAGAATGCGGTCAGCAAAGCGACTGGCGTGAAACTGGCGCTTGATGGCGATGTGATCCTTTACGGCAGCAGCGATACGGGCGCGACGGAACAGGCGGTAAGAAAGCTCGGGCCGAAACTGGGGATGAGCGATCGCGATATTCGCCGTCAACTGGAACGCGGCGATAGCCAGAAGTTTGAAGAGACGAAGCTGTACCGTGAAGTTTATCGTCTGGCGGAACAGAAAAGCGGCAAAACGCTGCCGAGGGAGATTTTGCCAGGGATCCAATTAGAAAGCCCGAAAATCACGCGCAACCTGACTACAGCATGGTTTGCGAAGCGCGTCGATGATCGTCGGGCTGCCTGCATGGTGCAGAACTAACGTGAGTGGTGTCGTCGCCAGCGCAGGAAAAGACCGATGACACCTAACAATGCGCTTCCCGCAAGGAACGGCACGATGCCAAACAGTGTGCCGACGCCAAACCCCAGATCAACGTGTGGGCGGGAGGCGTCCTGAACCTGCATCAATCTTTCGAACACGCCAGGCGCGTGTACCAGCAGGTTCAACAACTGCGCACCAGCCCAGAAGCAGAGCAGGACAAACACGGCATAGGCAATATTGCCTGGCCTTGAGGCATCACGTTTTTTCGCGCCCGTGAAGGGGTTTGACAGGGAAAAATCAGCCATAAGACCTCCGGTACTCTTTACTCAATTCGTTGCTTACCTTTCTATGGTGCAGCAGCGTGTGCTGGTCAGAATTCAGGCTAATTGTGACAGTTGCGCCCTGTTGTCAACATCAGAATGGTGATAATTTCCCTCCGGGAAGGATTCCGGTTGAGTGATTTTTGTTGGCGCTCACATTTTCGTAACGTTTTTATTACTCAGGGAACATTTCGGATTTTCCACACATCACACAGACCTGCAAGACAGGCTATGCGATGATGCCTTTTTGACTGCCGGAGTTGTCATGAAGCTGCCTGCGAAAATACGCCGTGACTGGCACTATTACGCGTTTGCGATTGGGTTAATTTTTATTCTGAATGGAGGGGTGGGCCTGCTGGGGTTTGAGGCCAAAGGCTGGCAAACCTATGCTGTCGGGCTGGTGACCTGGGTGATTGGCTTTTGGCTGGCAGGGGTGATTATCCGCCGTCGCCCGGAAGAGGAGGAGGCAGCGGATAAAGCAGAGTAATGCTTAACCGTTGACGGAAATTTTCAGCGTGCTGTTCACCTGATGGCGCGCGATAGCCAGTTCAATCAGGCGGGTGATCAGATCAGGGTAGCTGATGCCGCTCGCCTGCCACAGTTTTGGATACATGCTGATGTTGGTAAATCCCGGCAGCGTGTTGATCTCATTGATAACGACTTCGTTGTCCGGCGTCAGGAACACATCGACGCGCGCCATCCCTTCACAGCCCAGCGTCTGGTACGCTTGCACCGCAATCTGACGGATCTTATCGTTGATCTCCGGTGCGATATCAGCAGGCACCACCACCTGCGCGCCGTTTTCATCAATGTATTTGGTGTCGTAAGCGTAGAACTCGCTGTGCAGCACGATTTCGCCGCAGGTACTGGCTTGCGGATCGTCATTGCCGAGCACTGCGCATTCGATCTCGCGACCTTTGATGCCTTTCTCAACGATTACTTTTTTGTCGAACTCAAACGCCAGGCGCACCGCTTCATGATACTGCGCTTCGCTGGTCACTTTGCTGACGCCAACGGACGAGCCCTGGTTGGCCGGTTTGACGAACAGCGGCAGGCCGAGCTGCGCTTCAACGTCGTTAAAGGCGATCTGCTGACGGTTGGTGCGCGTCAGGGTGATAAATGGCGCGACAGCTAATCCGGCATCGCGCAGCAAACGCTTGGTGACATCTTTATCCATGCAGGCCGCCGAAGCGAGCACGTCGGAGCCGACAAACGGCAAGTTCGCCAGGCGCAGCATGCCCTGCAAAGTGCCATCTTCGCCCAACGTACCATGGACAATAGGGAAAATTACATCAACATCCGGCAACGGCGCACTGTTTTGCGCCTGAATAAGCTGCTGCGCGGTGTTGCCCGGTATCAGCGCCACGCTGTTTTGCGACGGATTCAGCGCAATACGCGCCGGATCGCTGGCGTTAAGCAGGTAATTATTCGCATCGCTGATATGCCATTGACCCTGTTTATCAATCCCCAGCAGCACAACCTCAAAGCGCGACTTATCCATGGCATCGACAATATTTTTTGCTGACTGTAACGACACCTCGTGTTCCGCTGATTTTCCGCCGAAGACGACTCCTACCCGCAGTTTTGCCATTTCTACGTTCACCCACACTTATTCACAAAACACATACCATAGCACGACGAAACGCACGATTCGCGGCCTTCTGCCATAATGTTTTAAGGAACATTGCGCGTAAAGAGTCTGGTCGTTGTATGCAGTCTGCTGGCGCTGATACTGGCGGGTTATCACTATTTACCACCTTATTACAATCCCTTAGCGCCGCTACAATCCACTATAAAACAATGGTCTTTATGTGCGTGCTGTGGCGGCGTGCGATGCCGGACAGATAAAACACCGAATTCGCAGTAACCGCATCTCTGGTGACTCATCTGTGGCGTATTCTTGTTAACCTGTGTGCTGTTTGTCAAAACTTCAACAAATACGCGTATTTATGGAATCCTGGAAGGTCAATCTTATCTCGGTGTGGTTCGGCTGTTTTTTCACCGGCCTCGCCATCAGTCAAATTTTGCCGTTTTTGCCGTTATACGTTGCGCAGTTAGGCGTGACCTCGCACGAAGCGCTGTCGATGTGGTCGGGGCTGACGTTCAGCGTGACCTTCCTCGTCTCTGCCATTGTGTCGCCGATGTGGGGTAGCCTTGCGGATCGCAAAGGGCGCAAGCTGATGTTGCTGCGCGCCTCGTTGGGCATGGCGATCACCATTCTGTTGCAAGCATTTGCCACCAACGTCTGGCAGTTGCTGATCCTGCGCGGCATCATGGGGCTGACTTCCGGTTATATTCCGAATGCGATGGCGCTGCTGGCATCGCAAGTACCGCGAGAGCGCAGCGGCTGGGCGCTGAGTACGCTCGCAACCGCACAGATCAGCGGCGTGATCGGCGGGCCGTTGATGGGCGGGGTTCTGGCTGACCATTTAGGGCTGCGTATCGTGTTTATCATCACCGCGCTGTTGTTAATAGTGAGCTTTCTGGTCACGCTGTTTCTGATTAAAGAGGGCGTACGCCCGACGGTGAAAAAGGGCGATCGGCTGAGCGGTAAAGCGGTGTTCTCCACCTTGCCCTATCCGGCGCTGGTCATCAGTCTGTTTATCACCACGATGGTGATTCAGTTGTGTAACGGTTCTATCGGCCCGATCCTCGCCCTGTTTATTCAGTCGCTGTCGCCGCACACCACCAATATTGCTTTTCTCAGCGGATTGATCGCCGCTGTACCTGGTGTTTCAGCGCTGCTTTCCGCACCGCGTCTTGGTAAATTGGGCGACCGGATAGGTACCTCACGTATTTTGATGGGCACGCTGGCTTGCGCGGTGGTGCTGTTCTTTGCCATGTCATTTGTCACGTCGCCGCTACAGCTTGGCATTCTGCGCTTTATGCTCGGCTTTGCCGATGGCGCAATGCTGCCGGCGGTGCAGACGCTGTTGCTGAAATACTCCAGCGATCAGGTGACCGGACGTATCTTTGGTTATAACCAGTCGTTTATGTATCTGGGAAATGTCGTCGGGCCGTTAATGGGAGCATCGGTATCGGCAATGGCGGGTTTCCGTTGGGTATTTATCGCCACCGCCATTGTAGTACTCATTAATTTCTGGCAATTGGCGCTGGTATTTCGCCGGGTGAAACGCTAATTCTGCAAACGGGCTTTTCCGATCCCACTATAATTATGGTGTATACACCATGAAAACGGCACTGAACCTGAAGTAACGGCTGCCCGGCGGTAAATATCTTCCGCCGGGTGGTTTTTTCCGTAATTAAGACCATCCTTAAAGGGTCACATTGACAGAAGGATGGAGCAATGAAAATAACAGTTCTGGTTACCCTCATCTTTGGTCTGTTGTTTGTCGGCGCGCTCAGCGCGGCGGAAAAAACACTGACCCCGCAACAACAGCGTATGACGCTGTGTAATCAACAGGCCAAGACACAAACCCTGACAGGTGATGCCCGTAAGACGTTTATGAGCAACTGCCTGAAAAACACCAAAACGGAGCCGGGGCAAAAAAGTCTGACGCCGCAGCAGCAGCGGATGCGCGAATGTAATGGGCAAGCGACGCAGCAATCGCTGAAAGGCGAAGATCGCAGTAAATTCATGAGCGGATGCCTGAAAAAAACGCAGTAATTTAGCCGGGTGGGCGTTCCGTTCCGCTCACCCTTGAATACCTGGGTTACACTCGCGAGTGGGATAGCATGAAAATGCGCGGCTCGTTTGGCGATAAACGTTTTGTCATGTTGTACGGCGAAGAGGGGATGCTGAAAGCGGTACTGAGCTGCGGTGAGAACAGAACCACGGCGGGGCTGCTGTTAAAGATGCAAAAGCCCCTCAGCATGAAAACGGCCAGCGAGCTGCTGGCCTGACAGGACTACGCCCTCTCCGGACAGGGAGAGGGCGGCGGTTACTTGCTCAGTTTTTCTGATTTGTTCATGCAGGCTTCCATCGCCTCGATCACCGCTGCGCGGAAACCACGCTCTTCCAGCACTTTGACCGCTTCAATGGTGGTGCCGCCAGGCGAGCAGACCATATCTTTTAACTCGCCGGGGTGTTTTCCGGTATCCAGCACCATCTTCGCGGAGCCCATCACCGCCTGCGCGGCGAATTTATAGGCCTGCGCACGCGGCATACCGCCCAGCACGGCGGCATCGGCCATTGCTTCGATAAACATAAAGACATAGGCAGGCGCAGAGCCGCTCACGCCGACAACCGGATGGATCATCGCCTCGGCAATCACTTCCGCTTCGCCAAAGCAGCGGAAAATATTTAGCACGTCCGCCGTGTCTTCCGGCGTGACCAGCGCGTTAGGGGTAATAGAGGTCATGCCTGCATTAACCAGCGACGGAGTGTTGGGCATTGCACGTACAATTTTGCGATCGTGACCAAGTGCGCGCGCCAGTTGATCGAGCGTCACGCCTGCGGCAATCGACACCACCAGCGTCTCTTTATTCAGGCTGGACGCGATTTCACTCAGCACTTTCACCATGATGTTCGGTTTCACCGCGCCGAAGACGATATCAGCAATCTGCGCCACTTCCTGTGCGCTCTGCGCGGCGTTAATACCAAACTGATCGTGCAGAGCGGCCACTTTATCCGGCGACGGTGTATAGACCCAAATCTGTCCTGGCAGCAACTGCCCACTGGCAATCAGCCCGCCGAGAATCGCTTTGCCCATATTGCCGCAGCCGATAAAACCGATTTTTTTCTCCATCACGTTTGTCTCTTTTGCTTGTCATTGTGTGTGACGTATAGCTTAACGTGGAATGGCAATCAGGGCTAAAGCTAAAAGATATCTGCTTTCCCCTGAGGGAAATTAAAGCGACAATGCGCCCCCAAATGAGGAGCAAAAATGGCGATTTGGGTTGATGCGGACGCTTGTCCGAATGTGATTAAAGAAATTTTATTCCGCGCCGCCGAGCGCACGCAGACGCCGATGACGCTGGTGGCGAACCAGAATATCCGCGTGCCGCCGTCGCGCATTATTCGCTCGCTGCGTGTTCCGGCGGGGTTCGACGTTGCCGATAACGAAATTGTGCGGCTGTGCGAGGCAGGCGATCTGGTGATTACCGCGGATATTCCGCTGGCGGCCGAAGTACTGGCCAAAGGTGCGGCGGCGCTGAACCCGCGTGGCGAACGCTATACTGAAGCGACAATCCGCGAAAGGCTGACGATGCGCGACTTTATGGATACGCTGCGGGCGAGCGGGATTCAGACCGGTGGCCCGGATAGCCTTTCGCCGCGGGATCGGCAGCAGTTTGCCGCCCAGCTTGATAAATGGCTGTTGGAGGTTAAGCGCCGTCAGCCGGAGTAAATTCGTCACCGGCAGGCAGGATATGCTACTGTTTGCCGTTTTGCGGGCTTGCCAGCTTTAAGTAGATTCAGTAAGGTTGCCGCTACACTGTTGCCACGGAATCTTTACAGGTTGAATCTATGTCGAATCAGGTTTTATTTGTAGTTCACTCGCTGGGCGATCTTAGTGTGTAACGTTATTTTTACGATTAGTATTGTACTCATCTGATGATATCATCGCCGTCTTATTTTCCGTCCCTCCTTGCGTGGGACGCGGAGGAAACACCTGCTCATGACGCTACCCATTTTTTTAGTCGGCGCACGCGGTTGCGGTAAAACCACTGTGGGCCAGGCGCTGGCGCTGGCGCAGGGATGTCAATTTATCGATACCGATTTCTGGTTACAGAAAACGGCTCAACAGACCATCGCGGATATCGTTGCCTGTGACGGGTGGGAGGCGTTCCGCGCCCGGGAAACCGACGCGCTGAACGCCGTCACCGCGCCAGCGCGGGTGATTGCCACCGGCGGCGGTATTATTTTAAGTGAACACAATCGGCACTTTATGCGCGAAAAAGGCATCGTTGTTTACCTTTGCGCGCCTGTCGCTGTGCTGGCGGACAGGCTGGAAGCCTTTCCGGAAGAGGGACAACGACCGACGCTGACCGGTAAGCCGATTAGCGAAGAGGTTAGCGAAGTGCTGGCGCTGCGCGATGCACTGTATCGCGAAGCGGCGCACCATGTGGTGAATGCGGCGCAATTGCCCGACCAGGTGGTGTCTGATATTGAGGCGGCATTACAGCTGGCGCGCGCCAGTTAGCGAAACGTTTGTCTATACTTATAGCTCGACCGAAAAATGAGGAAGAGCTATGCCGACAAAACCGCCTTACCCGCGTGAAGCCCGCATTGTTGCGATTGAAAAAGGCACGAGAAACCTGAGCGTTACCAGGTATCAATTACGCGCCGATCATCCGAAACCGGACTCCTTGATCAGCGAACACCCCACCGAGCAGGAAGCGTTATACACAAAATCATTCACACTGCGTCGCGGCGGCAAGACTGCGCAGCCCCAGGAGCTTACATAAGTAAGTGACTGGGGTGCAAAGGCGAAGCCAACAAAGAGGCAGTTTGAAGGATAATGTGTATAGATGCCAAAAGGCGTTATGAAGATCCTGACAAAAGCTAAGTCGGGCGTCGATTATTCTGGCTGATCGCCTGAACATTACAGAAACAGACTTGCATCACGTTTTTTTGACTGGCTTAACGTCGCTCAACGGTTACTATTTCATGGTTGCTGGAATTTATTTGAACACGGGAGTGTGATGTTCTCTCTACACGATATAAGCTGTACTGCCGTGTAAAGAGAACAAATAAGAACGAATAGTATTGAAAGGCGGGATGTAAAAATGAGTGCAACTTTGGCGATCCTGACCGTTGGTGTAGTGTCGGTGCAAGCTATCTTACCGCTCCTGACGGAGCATGTTTCAGAGCAGCAGATCACGCATATCAGCCTGCTGGGGAAGATGGACCCGGACGAGGTGCGGGAGGTGTACGGCGCAGAAGCTGGCGAGTTCGCCATTCCGACGCGATTGTACGATGACAGTCTCAGCATGATCTCCCGTGCAAAGGTAGAGCGTGATTTGCAGAGCGTTATCGAAGTGCTGGATAACCAGGGCTATGATGTCATTCTGCTAATGAGTACCGCCGATATCCGGGGATTTGTAACGCGCAATGCGATTTTAGTCGAACCGCAGCGCATTATTCCACCGTTGGTGGCGTCGATTGTCGACGGGCATCAGGTTGGGGTAATTGTTCCGGTACCGGAACTGATGGCGCAGCAGAAGAAAAAGTGGACGGTTCTGGAAAAAGAACCGTATTACGAACTGGCGCATCCTTTCCTTGCGACAGAAAGAGAATTTATTGATGCCGGACGCGCGTTGCTGGAGCGAGGTGCGGATGTGTTGATGCTGGATTGTCTTGGTTTCCACCAGCAGCACCGTGATATGCTCCAGAAAGCGCTGGATGTCCCGGTATTATTGTCTAACGTACTGGTGGCGCGCCTCGCATCTGAACTGTTGATCTAGTCCGCAGCGCTGTGCAATTTCGCGTGACAGAAGTGAATCCCGGCCCCTATAGTGACTTTTCATACATTTTCTTTATAAGGGCCAGTCATGCTTCAAAGTAACGAATACTTTTCCGGTAAAGTGAAATCCATTGGTTTTACCAGCAGTAGCACTGGCCGCGCCAGCGTGGGCGTAATGGCGGAAGGGGAATACACATTTGGTACCGCGCAGCCGGAAGAGATGACGGTGGTCAGTGGGGCGCTGAATGTTTTGCTGCCAGGGGAAACCGAGTGGAAAACTTACACAGCGGGTGAAGTATTCAATGTGCCTGGCCAGAGTGAATTCCATTTGCAGGTCGCCGAGCCAAGCTCCTATCTCTGCCGCTACCTGTAATGCAAAACGCCCGGGAAAAACCGGGCGTTTCTCTTGTGCTGAAGACTTAGCGCTGAGCTTCTCCGCCCAAACCTTCCACCAGATTTTGAATCAACGCCGCCAGCTCGCCGGTCATCAGAATAAAATCGGCATCAAAGCGCTGGGCGTAATCTTCCCGGTCGATATCTTCGTTCTGATCGCGAATTTCGTCGCAAAACTTCAGGCGTTTCACTGAACCGTCGTCGCAAATCATAAACTGGATGCGCTGCTGCCAGTCGAGCGCCAGCTTGGTCACTACTTTCCCGGCTTCAATGTGTACCGCGATTTCGTCGCTAACCAGATCCTGCTTTTTCGCGCGAATCACGCCGCCATCTTCCAGCAGCGCTTTCAGTTCTGCTTCGTCCAGCAGTTGGAAACCCTGCGCCACGTTACCGGAACGTACCCACTCGGTCAGCGTCAACTCAATCGGGTTTTCCAGCGTCAGCGGCACAACCGGCAGCGAACCGAGGCTTTTACGCAGCAGCGCCAGCGTATCTTCTGCTTTTTTGGCGCTGGCGCAGTCAACCATAATTAAGCCGTTAACGGTGTCGATCCACATCATGGTCTGGCTGAAACGACTAAACGCGCGCGGCAGCAGCGAATGCAGCACTTCATCTTTCAGCGAATCTTTTTCCGTTTTCTTCAACTTGCGGCCCTGTTCGGCTTCAAGACGGGAGATTTTCGCTTCCAGCGCCTGTTTAACTACTGGCGTCGGCAGAATTTTTTCTTCTTTGCGGGCGCAGATAATAATCTGACCATTAGCGGTATGGGTCAACGCGTCGCTGTGTGAACCCATCGGTGGAACCCATCCGGTTTTCGCCATATCCTGACTACCGCATGGAGTAAACGATAGTGGGGCAAGCTGTTTTTCCATCTCGTCTGCTCGCAGCGCCACATCGCGGCTGAGACGGTATACCATTAAATTTTTGAACCACAGCATGATTTTTTTCCACGGCCTTGTCGTTAAATGCAGCGGGCATGATAGCGAATTGTTGTCCACCTTGCATTGCTAATGCGTGGTCCAGCATGAGGAGTTTGATGTGCGTATCGGTATTGATTTAGGTGGTACTAAAACAGAGATTATTGCGCTGGGCGATCGCGGCGAAGAACTTTTTCGTCATCGGCAGGCCACGCCGCGCGATTATCTGCAAACCATAGAGTTGATTGCGACGCTGGTGGATCTGGCGGAAAAAGAGACCGGCCTGCGGGGAACCGTCGGCATGGGGATCCCCGGCTCCGTTTCGCCCTATACCGGCGTGGTGAAAAACGCCAACTCCACATGGCTGAACGGGAAACCGTTCGACAAAGATTTAAGCCAGCGATTGCGGCGGGAAGTGCGGCTGGCCAACGATGCCAACTGTCTGGCGGTGTCCGAAGCGGTGGATGGCGCAGCGGCTGGGGCGCAAACGGTGTTCGCGGTGATCATTGGCACCGGTTGCGGTTCCGGCGTGGCGATCAACGGACATGTGCATACTGGCGGTAATGGCACGGCAGGCGAGTGGGGGCATAATCCGCTGCCGTGGATGGACGATGACGAGCTGCGGTATCGCGCCGAAGTGCCCTGTTACTGCGGCAAGCAAGGCTGCATCGAAACCTTTATCTCCGGCACTGGTTTTGCCACGGATTACCAGCGCTTAAGCGGTAATGCATTAAAAGGTAATGAGATTATGCATCTGGTCGGCGAGCAGGATGCGATTGCTGAACTGGCGCTCAGCCGCTACGAGCTACGGCTGGCAAAGTCGCTGGCGCACGTCGTCAATATTCTCGATCCGGATGTGATTGTGCTCGGCGGCGGCATGAGCAATGTCGACAGGCTGTACCAGACCGTTCCTGTTCTGGTGCGCAACTGGGTGTTTGGCGGCGAATGTGAAACGCCGATCCGCAAAGCGCTGCACGGCGATTCCAGCGGCGTGCGCGGTGCGGCCTGGTTGTGGCCGCAGGGCGAGTAAAACCGCAGGCGGAACAGCGGCTTCGTAGGCCGGATGGCGGCTTCGCCTTATCCGGCCTACGCAACGGCGCATTACCTATGAAACCGCATATTTTCCGTCGAGCTTGCTGTAACCCAGTCCGTTGATTTTCTTCACCTTAATCTGTACCGGGATCCGCTCTTTCATCGCTTCGACGTGGCTGATCACGCCGATGGTTTTGCCGCTGGCATTCAGTGCATCAAGGGCGTCGAGGGCGGTATCCAGCGTTTCATTGTCAAGCGTACCAAAGCCTTCATCAAGGAACAGCGAATCGATGCGGGTTTTATGGCTGACCAAATCTGACAACGCCAGCGCAAGCGCAAGGCTGACAAGGAAGCTTTCGCCGCCGGAGAGCGTACGTGTATCGCGTACCGCATCCGCTTGCCAGGTATCCACCACTTCCAGCTCCAGCGCCTCGCTGGCTTTGCGTTTCAGCAGGTAACGACCATGCAGACGGGTAAGCTGGTTATTCGCCAGCCAGACGAGGTTATCCAGCGTTAGTCCCTGCGCGAATTTGCGGAATTTATCTCCCTCTTTCGAGCCGATAAGTGCATTGAGATGACCCCAGTCGTCATACAGCGCGCTGGCCTGCCCGATCTCCTGCAACACTGCCTGCTGGCGCGTACGGTTATCGGTATCCTGTTTTAACTGCTGGCGAAGTTCACCCTGGCGGGTAGTGTTTTCACGCAGTTGACGCGAAACTTGTTCCAGCGCCTGCGTGATGCTGTCTGCTGTGGCGTTTTCCTCCAGCCCGGCAGGCAGTTGCGCCCGATGGGTGGTAACGGCTTGTTCGGCGCTGGCGGACAGCGCCTGTTTCTGCTGGCAATCGGCGTCGAGCCTCTGGCGCAATTGCTCCAGCCGCTGGTGTTCGTCATCGGAAAGCAGCGCGCTGAGGAACGCGTGTTTATCAGCAAATACGCTGTTTTCCAGTGCCGCAAGGAACTGTTTCTCCAGCGCCCCGGCCGTTTCGCTCTCCTGCGCCAGTTGCTGGTGCAGGGTTTGCCATTGGCTTCGCAGCGACACGCAGTCATCATGTACCTGTCGCCACCCCTCCAGTGCCACGTTTTGCGCTTCGGCGGGCGTTTCGTCTATGGGTAGCGTATCGAGGATGGGCGTAAGCAGTGCGATCTGCTCTTGCAGCGCGGTCTGCTGTTGCTGCTGCTGTTGCCATTGTTCCGCTTCCTGCGCGCGCACCGCCAGCCATGCGGCTTCTTCGCCTTCCGGCGGCAGAGTCAGATCCAGTTGTTGCAGCGACGCAGCTAACGTGTCGCGGCGGGTGGTGACTGCCTGCTGGTATTGTTTGCTCTGCTGTTGCAGTTCATTGATTTTAAAAAGTAATGTCTGACGCTGGTTGAGCAGATAGAGCTGATGTTCATACGCATCCTGCGCGCTTTGCCAACTGGTCAATTCGCGGTGCGGATCCAGCGTGGCGTTCAACTTCTCGCACAGCGCGGCCCACTCCTGCATTCCCGTTTGTTCATCTTGCTGGAGCGAGCGGACTTCGCGCTCGTCTTTTTCATAGCGCTCGGCTAAGCCTTTCAGCCGCTCGCCCAGCGCCACACCCTCTTCTTTTACCTTTTGCACTTCGTCAAACAGCACCTGACGGCGAGCCTGGTTCATTCCCGGCTCAATCGTCTGGTAATGCGCTACCGCCGGATGTTCGGTGGCGCCGCACAGCGGACAGGGCTGGCCCGCTTGCAGGCGCACGCGCTCGTTCTCCAGACTTTTGATGGTATTTTCCAGCTCGCAGATGGTGGTGACTTCCGTAAGCAACTGGTTCTTTTCTTTATATAACGTGCGCTTACGTTCCCGCTCTGCATTGAGCTTTTCCTGCTCGGCTTGCAGATCCAGCAGGCTTTGCTGGCGCAGGCTCAGCTGTTTACGCAGCGGGGCGAAGCGGGCGTGCAGGGCTGCGAGCTGCTGGCGTAGTGGGCGCTGCTGTGCGCACTGCGCCATTGCTGCATCCGTCTCTTCCGCCGTCAGTTCCAGCGTGGATTCCGGCAGCGTGCGTAATTTCTGCTGATGTGTCAGTTCGCGTTGTTGCAGGTTTTGCCACTGCTTTTTCTCCTCTTCCAGCTGGTTAAACAGCACGCGCCAGCCGGTCAGTTCGCTGTGCCAGCGCTGAAAGCGGGCATGTTCGCTCAGCCAGCTTGCAACCGTTTTTTGACGGCTCAACAGGGTTGCATGCTGCTTGACGGCGGTTGCGCGGATACATGCGCGCTGTAACAGGCTGGCATGTAAGCGAGTATTTACTTCCTCACTCTGGCTGCGGGTGCGGGCCAGCGCTTTATGTTGTTCTTCAAGACGCTCCCACAGCGGACGTAATTGCAGCGCTGGTTGCGCGAGGGCAAGCCGCGCCAGTTGAGGCTGGGCGGCAGCCAGCGCCTGCTGCGCCTGCAACTGTGCGGCCTGTGCCCGTCCGAGCGCGGCACGTAGTTCGGCTTCGCGGTTCAGCCATTGCGCCTGCGCCTGCGCGGTTTGTTGCCCGGTCTGCAGCGTTTTTTCTTCGTCAGTAAGCGCCTGCAAACCTGTATTCAATTGCTGGCGCTGTTCATCGTTGAGCAATATCACGCCTTCCGCCTGCGCCTGTAGCTGTTCCAACCGGGTTTTGGCTGCTTTATGTTTCTCAAACACCATGGCTGAAATCTGGCCATAGATTTCCGTGCCGGTCAGCTCTTCCAGTAGCTCGGCGCGTTCGCGCGGTTTGGCATTGAGGAAGGCGGCAAATTGCCCCTGTGATAGCAGCATTGAGCGGGTAAAGCGGCCGTAGTCCAGCCCGGTTAATGAGGCGGTGAGATCGAGTTTATCTTTGACTTTATCGGCGAGGATTTTGCCGTCGGCGCAGGTCGCCAGCTCGACGCGCGGCGCTTGTAGGTTGCCCTCTGCCTGACCGCGTGCGCGGCTCTGACTCCAGAAGGCGCGGTAAGCGATGCCTTTTACTTCAAATTCCACTTCCGCAAGGCACTCGGCGGTATCGCGGGTCATTAGGTCGTTTTGCGATTGTGACAGGGTGCTGAGACGCGGTGTTTCGTGGTACAGCGCCAGACAGATGGCGTCGAGCAGGGTGGTTTTCCCTGCGCCCGTCGCGCCGGTAATGGCGAACAAACCGTTGCTGGCGAACGGCTCTTCGGTAAAGTCAATTTTCCATTCGCCTTTCAGCGAGTTGAGGTTTTTTAACCGCAAGCTGAGGATCTTCATACCTCTTTCTCCGCATCCAGCGCCTGGCGCGCTTCACTGAACAGTGCTTGCAGGCGCGCTGTTTGCATCTCATCGATCTCTTCCTGCGCGAGGCGGCGGGCGAAGACCTCTTCAACTTTCAATTCGCTGAGCGTTTCCCGCAGCTCACCGGCGAGGATCCGTTCCCGTTGTTCGCGGCTGCGGCGCACCAGCAGCACTTCGACGGGCAAATCTTCGGTAACTTGCTGAATTTTGCGCTGCATATCAGCCAGATATTCGTGGCTTTCAATTTCAATATCCAGCCAGACTGGCGTGTCGGCGGGTGCATCGCGCCACTGCTCAAGCTGGCGGCAAATATCGGCGAAGTTGCCTTTGATTACTGCCAACGGCTGCGTGACAGGAACGTCGAGCGCGGTAACTTCCGCCAGCTTGCCGTTGCTGAACGTTACCAGATTGACGCTTTTACTCTTCCCGGTCTCATCAAAGCTCAACGGGATCGGTGAACCACAGTAGCGAATGTGCTGCTGGCCGCCAATTTTCTGCGCGCGGTGAATATGTCCAAGTGCGATATAGTCTGCTGGCGGGAAGTTCTCCGCCGGAAAGGCATCCAGCGTGCCGATATAGATGTCCCGCACGGCGTCACTTTTGCTGGCGCCGACGGTGGTCAAATGGCCGCTGGCGATAATCGGCAGCACTTGCTCGCCGCGCAGAATGCAGGCAGCGTCATACTGCTTCTGGTAGTAATCGGTAATGGCCGCCAGCAGATGTTGCTGTTTTTCCTGCCCTGATAATCCGGCCTGGCTGATGACCATGTCACGCGGGCGTAAAAACGGAACCGGACAGAAAACAGCGCCGGGCGTACCATCGCGGCGATTGAGCCAGAATGGCGCGGCACCGGCGCTGGCGACCACGGTGGTTTTCAGGTAAGCGAGGATCTCTTTCGATTCGTTCAGCGTCGCCACGGAATCATGGTTGCCCGCCAGCACCACTAACTGGCAGCCGGTTTGCTGGAGTTTCACCACAAAGCGGTTATATAACTCGCGGGCATAACTGGGTGGAGAACCAGTATCAAAGATGTCGCCTGCGACAATAATGGCGTCCACCTGGTGCTGTTCTGCCGCATTCAGCAGCCAGTCGAGAAAGGCGTCATGTTCTGCAGCGCGACTTTTACTGTAAAAGTTCTGACCCAAATGCCAGTCTGAAGTGTGAATAATGCGCATAGCGATTCCGTGGCGAAAATGGATAAACGCGATTATAACATTCAGGGTGTTAGAGGCATTAACTGCGTGAATTATTCACGCTGTCATAATGTTGCGGACAGGGTCATCTGGCGGTCATGTTATTCATAAATCTGTCATAAAACTGACGCATAATGGCGCCGCTATACAAATTGACGACTTATATGAGAAAACAGGCGAATTATGGCGAGACGAATTCTGGTCGTTGAAGATGAAGCACCAATCCGTGAAATGGTGTGCTTTGTGCTCGAGCAAAATGGATTTCAACCGATAGAAGCTGAGGATTATGACAGCGCGGTGAATCAACTTAATGAACCCTGGCCAGACCTGGTTTTACTGGACTGGATGTTGCCTGGTGGTTCCGGTATTCAGTTTATTAAGCATCTGAAACGCGAGGCCATGACCCGCGATATTCCGGTGATGATGCTGACAGCGCGTGGCGAAGAGGAAGATCGTGTGCGCGGTCTGGAAACCGGGGCGGACGATTACATTACCAAACCCTTCTCGCCGAAAGAGTTGGTTGCCCGCATTAAAGCGGTGATGCGCCGTATTTCGCCGATGGCGGTGGAAGAAGTGATTGAAATGCAGGGGTTAAGCCTCGATCCCTCTTCGCATCGCGTGATGACCGGCGAAAATCCGCTGGATATGGGGCCGACAGAGTTTAAACTCTTACACTTCTTTATGACCCACCCGGAACGTGTGTATAGTCGTGAACAACTGCTGAACCATGTCTGGGGAACCAATGTTTACGTCGAAGACAGAACGGTTGATGTCCATATTCGCCGCCTGCGCAAAGCGCTGGAACACAGCGGTCACGATCGTATGGTGCAAACAGTGCGCGGTACGGGATATCGTTTTTCGACCCGTTTCTGAAATTTGACAGGAGTGTGACGCGTGCTGGAACGGCTGTCATGGAAAAGGCTGGTGCTGGAGCTCCTCCTTTGTTGTCTACCTGCTTTTATACTCGGCGCGATTTTTGGTTACCTGCCCTGGTTTTTATTAGCCGCGGTAACCGGGCTGCTGATCTGGCATTTCTGGAATTTACTGCGCCTCTCCTGGTGGTTGTGGGTCGATAAAAGTATGACTCCACCGCCCGGCACTGGAAGCTGGGAGCCACTGTTATACGGGCTGCACCAGATGCAGATGCGTAATAAAAAGCGGCGGCGCGAACTGGGCAATCTCATCAAACGCTTTCGCAGCGGTGCAGAATCGCTGCCGGATGCGGTGATCCTCGCTACCGAAGACGGGGCAATTTTCTGGTGTAACGGCCTGGCGCAACAGCTGCTGGGGCTGCGCTGGCCGGATGATAATGGGCAGAATATCCTGAACCTTCTGCGCTACCCCGAATTCACTCAGTATCTTAAAAAACAAGAATTTACCCGGCCACTAAATCTGGTACTGAACAGCGGGCGCCACCTGGAGATCCGTGTGATGCCTTACAGCGAACAGCAATTGCTGTTGGTGGCGCGTGATGTTACGCAGATGCACCAACTGGAAGGCGCGCGGCGTAACTTTTTCGCTAACGTCAGCCATGAGCTGCGCACGCCTTTGACGGTGCTGCAAGGTTACCTGGAGATGATGCAGGAGCAGACGCTGGAAGGCGTGCCGCGCGAAAAAGCGCTGCATACCATGCGTGAGCAAACATCGCGAATGGAAGGACTGGTACGCCAGTTGCTGACGCTGTCGAAGATTGAAGCGGCGCCGACGCTGCCGCCCAATGAGACCATCGATGTGCCTATGATGCTGCGCGTGGTTGAACGAGAAGCGCAGACGCTCAGCCAGGGAAAGCACAACCTGGAGTTTGAGGTCGATAACACCTTAAAAGTGCTCGGTAATGAGGAGCAATTGCGCAGCGCCATCTCCAACCTGGTGTATAACGCGGTGAATCATACGCCCGCCGGAACGCACATTATTGTGCGCTGGCAGCATGTGCCGCAGGGGGCGGAATTCTGCGTTGAGGATAATGGCCCGGGCATTGCCGCCGAACATATTCCGCGTCTGACCGAGCGTTTTTACCGCGTCGATAAAGCCCGTTCCCGGCAAACCGGCGGGAGCGGCCTTGGGCTGGCGATCGTTAAACATGCCGTCAACCATCACGAAAGCCGCCTTGATATTGAGAGTACGCCCGGCAAAGGGACACGCTTTAGCTTTGTTCTGCCGGAATGTCTGGTTGCCAAAACGCCTGCTGCCTGAAGCCTCTGTCAGCTTATCTTTCCAGCGGTCTGTAAACACAGGCCGCAATTTCCTGCTGTTTCGCCGCGATGAAACCTATTTTTGTACGCGTGATGCTTTTTTGTTCGCATGATCAGCCATGTGTTTTTCTTATAAATGGAGTATTAGACTGGGTATTTATCTTGATCCAGCATATCCATCTGGTTTTGCGATTCCATCTTGTCTTTAAACGTTATAAGCGTTTAAATTGCGCCCCTGACATTGTCAGACCGACTATGTTTACGTGGTAAATCGAAAAACTATACTACGCCACGTTGCGTATTAAGCATTTCCCGCTGATATCTCACGGTTTATACGCGTTATTGTTCGGCAGGGAAGGCGAAAAATTCACCATTATTTACGACACCACATCCACGGGCAGTAAACTTATGACCTATCACTTAAAACCACGAGACATTGTTGCTCTGGGCTTTATGACCTTCGCCTTGTTCGTTGGCGCAGGGAATATCATTTTTCCGCCGATGGTCGGCTTGCAGGCGGGTGAACACGTCTGGATGGCGGCGTTTGGTTTTCTGATTACCGCCGTAGGCCTGCCAGTGCTGACCGTCGTTGCGCTGGCCAAAGTGGGTGGCGGTGTGGATAGCCTGAGTACGCCGATTGGTAAAGTCGCTGGCGTGCTGCTGGCAACCGTTTGTTATCTGGCGGTAGGGCCGCTGTTCGCCACGCCGCGTACGGCGACCGTCTCGTTTGAGGTGGGGATCGCACCGCTGACCGGCGATGGCGCGATGCCGCTGATGATCTACAGCATCGTCTATTTTGCGCTGGTGATCCTGGTGTCGCTCTATCCGGGCAAGCTGCTGGATACCGTGGGCAACTTCCTCGCTCCGCTGAAAATTATCGCGCTGACCATTCTGTCGATTGCCGCGATAGTTTGGCCGGCAGGCCTTATCAGCCATGCGCTGGAAGCTTATCAGACTGCGCCGTTCTCTAACGGTTTCGTTAATGGTTATCTGACGATGGACACGCTGGGCGCGATGGTGTTCGGTATCGTGATCGTGAATGCTGCCCGTTCACGCGGCGTGACCGAAGCGCGTCTGCTGACCCGTTACACCGTCTGGGCCGGGCTGATGGCGGGCGCGGGTCTGACGCTGCTCTATCTGGCGTTGTTCCGCCTGGGTTCAGACAGCGCGACGCTGGTGGATCAATCTGCTAACGGCGCAGCGATTCTGCATGCTTACGTTCAGCACACCTTTGGTGGCGCGGGCAGCTTGCTGCTGGCGGCGTTGATCTTCATCGCTTGCCTGGTGACGGCGGTTGGCTTGACCTGTGCCTGCGCCGAGTTTTTCGCGCAGTATCTGCCGTTCTCTTACCGTTCGCTGGTGTTTATTCTTGGCATCTTCTCGATGGCGGTTTCCAACCTGGGGCTGAGCCACTTGATTCAGATCTCCGTCCCGGTGCTGACGATGATCTACCCGCCGTGCATCGTGCTGGTGGTGCTGAGCTTCAGCCGTTCGTGGTGGAACAACTCAACTCGCGTGATTGCACCGGCCATGTTTATCAGCCTGCTTTTTGGTATCCTTGACGGCGTGAAAGCATCCGCTTTTGCTGAGCATTTACCGGCCTGGACGCAGCGTTTGCCGCTGGCAGAACAGGGGCTGGCCTGGCTGATGCCGAGCCTGGTGATGGTGATTCTGGCGGCAGTCTGGGATCGCACCGCAGGGCGTCAGGTGACTTCCAGCGCGCATTAACAGTCGCACAGATACGGTTTGTTTAACCACGGGGTTTGGCGCCCCGTGGTTTTTTATTTTTGGGTTGAATAATGGCAGTGGAAACGATGGAAAGTACGAATAAGCTGAAGCGTGGGTTAAGCACCCGCCACATCCGCTTTATGGCGCTGGGATCGGCGATTGGCACCGGGCTGTTTTACGGCTCCGCCGATGCCATTAAAATGGCCGGGCCGAGCGTGTTGCTGGCCTACATTATTGGTGGCGTAGCCGCGTATATCATTATGCGTGCGCTGGGTGAAATGTCGGTACATAACCCTTCCGCCAGCTCGTTCTCTCGCTATGCACAGGAAAACCTCGGCCCGCTTGCTGGCTATATCACTGGTTGGACCTACTGTTTTGAAATCCTGATTGTGGCAATTGCCGATGTGACGGCTTTTGGCATCTATATGGGCGTCTGGTTTCCGACGGTGCCGCACTGGATCTGGGTGCTGAGCGTGGTGATGATCATCTGCGCCATTAACCTGATGAGCGTAAAAGTCTTCGGCGAACTGGAGTTCTGGTTCTCGTTCTTTAAAGTCGCCACCATTATCATCATGATCCTCGCCGGTTTCGGCATCATCATCTGGGGCTTCGGCAACGGTGGGCAGCCGACCGGGATCAGCAATTTGTGGAGCCATGGCGGTTTCTTCAGTAATGGCTGGCTGGGCACAGTGATGGCGCTGCAAATGGTGATGTTCGCCTACGGCGGCATCGAAATCATTGGCATCACCGCCGGTGAAGCGAAAGATCCGGAAAAATCGATCCCGCGTGCTATTAATTCCGTACCGATGCGTATTCTGGTGTTTTATGTCGGGACGCTATTCGTCATCATGTCCATTTATCCATGGAACCAGGTCGGTACCGACGGTAGCCCGTTTGTCCTGACCTTCCAGCATATGGGCATCACCTTTGCCGCCAGCATTCTTAACTTTGTGGTGCTGACCGCCTCGCTTTCGGCGATCAATAGCGATGTTTTTGGCGTGGGTCGTATGCTACACGGCATGGCGGAGCAGGGCAGCGCACCGAAGATGTTTGCCAAAACCTCCCGTCGCGGTATCCCGTGGGTGACGGTAGTGGTGATGACCGTTGCGCTATTGCTGGCGGTCTATCTGAACTACATCATGCCGGAGAACGTTTTCCTGGTGATTGCGTCGCTGGCGACCTTTGCCACGGTATGGGTGTGGATCATGATTTTGCTGTCGCAAATTGGTTTCCGCCGCCGTCTTTCTGCCGATGAAGTGAAGGCGCTGAAATTCAAAGTACCTGGCGGCGTCATTACCACCATCGTGGGACTGTTGTTCCTTGTGTTTATCATCGCGCTGATTGGCTGGCACCCGGAAACCCGTATTTCGTTGTACGTGGGCCTGGCGTGGATTGGGCTGTTGCTGATTGGCTGGAAGTTTAAAAAATCCGCCTGATGGCGGCTACACCTTATCAGGCCTACAGGTTTTGTCGGCCTGAGAAGTGCAGCGTCACCCGATAGAAAATCACACCACCGGGGTCAGCAACTTTTCGTCATTGAAGTAACTCACCAGATTATTGATGGTCAGATCCGCCATTGCCTGGTGAGTTTCCACCGTGTTGCTACGCGCAATATCCACTCGAGTCCCTGCAGACCCCAGCGCTTCCTGCATTTCACGATTAATGACATGATGCGTTTTCGCTCTGCCGGATCACATCTGCGCCCCGTCTCTCAGCCCTGTAAAAAAAGTGAAAGAAGGAGGCGGCAGACGTGTGGGTGTGGAAGAGTGGCGTCATTTTGAGCAAAGGGGATTTTTGATGTTGAATGCATGGCACCTGCCCGTCGCGCCGTTTGTGAAACAGAATAAAGATCAGTTAATTATCACGCTCTGGCTGAGTGGGATCGGTTTACCGGAGCGGGTGATGCTGCGCACTGAAATCGACAATGAAGAGACGCCGCTGGCCATGCACCGACGGCGGAAAACTACGGCGAACGGCGTCAGCGCCTGGCAAGTTGCGCTGGACATCAGCCGCGGGCAACCGCGTCGGCGCTACAGCTTTAAGCTACTGTGGGAGAATCGGCAACTGTGGTTTACGCCGCAGGGCTTTAGCCGTTTTCCACCCGCCCGTCTCGAACAGTTCGCTGTTGATGCACCGGATGATGGGCCGCAGTGGGTGGCCGACCAGGTCTTCTATCAGATTTTCCCGGATCGTTTTGCGCGTAGCCAGCCGCGTGGTGAACAGCAGGATAAGGTTTACCATTACCATGCCGCTGGTCATCCAATTGTGCTATGTGACTGGGACGATCCGTTAACGGGTCACTCCGGGGGATCAACCTTTTATGGCGGCGATCTCGACGGGATCAGTGAAAAGTTGCCTTACCTGAAAAAACTGGGCGTTACCGCGCTCTATCTCAATCCGGTTTTTGTTGCCCCCAGCGTACATAAATATGACACCGAAGATTACCGCCATGTCGATCCGCAGTTTGGTGGCGACGAAGCTTTGCTGCGCCTGCGGCACAATACGCAGCAACTGAACATGCGCCTGATCCTTGATGGTGTTTTCAACCACAGCGGTGATTCCCATGCGTGGTTCGATCGGCACAACCGTGGCACTGGCGGCGCCTGTCATAATTCCGATTCCCGCTGGCGTAGTTGGTACAGTTTTGACGAGCAGGGCCGCGTCCGCGACTGGTTGGGTTATGCCAGTTTGCCGAAACTTGACTATCAGTCGCCGACGCTGGTTGAAGAGATTTATCAGGGAGAAGAGAGCATTGTGCGCCACTGGCTGAAAGCGCCGTGGAACATGGACGGCTGGCGGCTGGACGTGGTGCATATGCTGGGCGAAGACGGCGGGGCGCGTAACAATCTGCACCATATTTCGGGGATCACCCGCGCGGCAAAAGAGACACTGCCGCAGGCCTATGTTTTCGGCGAACATTTTGGCGATGCGCGCCAGTGGCTACAGGCGGATGCTGAAGACGCGGCCATGAACTATCGCGGTTTTACGCTGCCGGTGTGGGCGTTCCTGGCGAATACAGATATTGCCTACGATCCCCAGAAGATCGATGCACAAACTTGCGCGACATGGATGGATAACTACCGGGCCGGACTGTCGCATCAGCAGCAGTTGCGTATGTTTAACCAGCTCGACAGCCATGATACGCCGCGCTTTAAAACCGTGCTCGGCAAAGATGTTGCCCGGCTGCCGCTGGCGGTGATCTGGCTGTTTAGCTGGCCGGGAACGCCGTGCATCTATTATGGCGATGAAGTGGGCCTGGACGGGGCGAACGATCCTTTTTGCCGTAAGACCTTCCCGTGGGATAAAAAGCGTCAGGATGCGCAACTGCTGGCGCTTTACCAGCGTATGGCGAAACTGCGCGCGCGTAGCCAGGCACTGCGGCGCGGCGGCTGCCAGGTGATATATGCCCATGATAATGTGCTAGTTTTTGTTCGTGTCTGGCAACAACAGCGCGTACTGGTGGCGATCAACCGCGGCGAAGCCTGCGAAGTGGTGCTGGAGGGCTCGCCGCTGTTAGAGGGGAAAAACTGGCGGCTTCAGGAAGGTACAGGTACGCTACAGGATGATGTGCTGACGCTTTCAGCTACCAGTGCATCTGTCTGGTCTGCCGCCTGAATCGCCACGCGACGATGGGCGGTTGTTACGTCTCCCCTTTAGTGAAGGCGATAGTACATGGATGGTCTTTTAATATTCGGCGTGGTAGTGCTGTTTCTGGCGCTGGTAGTGGTGCCCGTTGTGGCGATAACCGCATGGCGGCGCAGTGTCGCCACGCAGAATGAACTTCTGCAATTGCAGCAGCGGCTGAGCTTACTTGAACAGCGCCTGACGAAAACGGCGGAAAGCAGTGAATCGATGTCAGCCGTGGCTGTCCCGGCGCCAGCTCGCGAAGTGATTAAAACTCCCCAAGCTCCCACATCAGCGGTTAATCCGTGGAAACATAAGGCCGAATCGCCAACGGTCGTTGTTAACAGGCGCGCTGTAAAGACAGCGAAGCCGGAGAACGCTTCCTGGGGCATGGTCACTTCTCTGGCGCGCTGGTTTATGCAGGGCAATCCACTGGCAAAACTGGGCATTGTGCTGCTATTTATCGGCCTCTCCTTCTTGTTGCGTTATACCGTGGAGTACGCTCTGTTCCCGCTGGAATTGCGGCTGGCGGCCGTGGCATTGGTCGCCCTGGTGCTGCTGGGACTAGGGTGGCGATTACGGCATAAGCAAACTGTTTTTGCCCTGATACTGCAAGGTGGAGCGGTTGGTGCGCTCTACTTAACCGTGTTCGGCGCATTTCGCTTGTGGCAGATGTTGCCGATGACACTGGCCTTTGGGCTGCTAATTGTTATTTGTGCGGCAAGCGTCGGGCTGGCAGTGCTACAACAGGCGCTGAGCCTGGCGCTGCTGGCCAGTCTTGGAGGCTATCTGGCGCCGATACTCCTCTCTACCGGTGGTGGCAGCCATGTCGCACTATTCTCGTTTTACTTACTGCTCTCGGCGGGCATTCTCGCCATCAGCCTCTGGCAGCACTGGCGCGAGCTGAATCTTCTGGGGATGTTCTTCACATTTGGCGTTGCCGGGCTGTGGGGCATGGATACCTACCGCCCGGAATTTTATCTGAGCTGCCAGCTCTTCCTGATTGCCAACATTCTGATCTTCGGCGTATTGAGCGTAGCGTTGTCACTTCGCGCACAGCGTCGGGGTGAACGCATTATTGATGGCGTATTGCTGTTTGCGCCGCCGCTGGTGGGTTTTGGTATGCAGTACGCTATTACTTGCCACTGGCACTACGGACCGGCGTTTAGCGCCCTGGGTTTTGGTCTTTTCTATCTGACACTCGCGACCATAGCACTGAAGCACTACCCGACGGCGGCAAAACCGCTGGTACTGGCAGCACTGGCGCTGGGCGGCGCGTTTGCCACACTGGCGATCCCACTGGCGCTTTCAGCGCGCTGGACGGCAATGGCCTGGGCGCTGGAAGGGCTGGGAATCTTGTGGCTTGGCGTGCAGCAAAACCAGCGGCGTATGAGCTACAGCGGCAGTGCCTTGTTGTTGCTGGCGCTGTGTAGCGCGCTATGGGCGTCAGCCGATGGGCTTAATGCTTTGTCGACCTTGTTGATCTTTGCTGTGCTGAGCGGCTGTTGGCTGGCTGGCGCATGGTTGTGGCGTGGGATCCGGCGCGAAGGAAGCGGGTTGCTGCTGGCCGGCGCGGTAGCGTTCTGGGTGGTCGCGCTGGGCGGTGCGGCACAGCTGGTTTTACCGGCTGCGGTGCATACCGGGTTTGGCGTACTGGCGCTGTTGGCGCTTTCAGTGTGGTTGTGGCGCGCGGGCAGCCTGCGCACATCATGGCCGGAGCTGGGGTACGCCCGGTGGCTGTTATGGCCTGGCATGGCGCTGATGCTGGGCTGGCAGATAACATCGCAAGGGCATGTCCTGGCGGCGGGATGGCCTAATCTCGTCTGGTGTATTGCTCTGCCTTCCGCTTTGCTGCTGCTCTACAGGGATAACGGCACTGTGCCGGCGCGCGTATCGCAAGGGTTGCATATCTCCCTGTTCTGGATGCTGTTGCTGGCGGCAGGTAGTGAAGTCTGGTGGTTTGTCGATGGGCTGGCATGGGGACTGGAGCCCTGGCAGAGCGGGTTGCCGATGGCTGCCGGTGGACTGGCAATCGCGCTGGTGCTGGCGGCAATCCGCCATGCGTTCTGGCCGTTTTGTATCTGGCCTGCGTTATATGGAGCGCTGGCGCTACTGCCGGTAGTGCCTGTGCTGTTGGGCTGGCTGCTGTTCGCTAACCTCGGCGACGGTGTGGTGATGGCGATGCGTTATCTCCCGCTGATTAACCCACTAGAAGAAGGAGCGGCATTCGCACTGGTTGGCGTCTGGCTGTATAGCCGTTTTGCCGAAATCCACTACCCGACGGTGGCACCACAATTGTGGCGTGCGCGCCCATGGGTACTGGCGGCGCTTGGTTTCTGGTGGCTTAACGGCGCGTTGCTACGGTTGCTGGCATATTACGGCGAGGTGGCGTGGAATGCGGGCAGTTTGTGGCAATCGCGATTGGTCCAGACCAGCCTGGCGCTGTTCTGGATGTTGATTGCGCTGGTGGTGATGATTCGCGCGACGCGTCAGCATGCACGCCATCAATGGCTATGCGGCAGTGTGCTGCTGGGCGTCGTATTACTTAAATTGATACTGGTAGACAGCGCCGGAGGTGGTGGGCTATCGCGGGCGATCGCCTTTATTGGCGTGGCGGTACTGGTGCTGATTGTGGGCTATTTTTCACCCCTGCCGCCAAAGGCTGTGCGGGAACAGGATAAGGGAGAAGAACAATGACAACATGGCATGGAGTAGTGCTGGCAGCGCTGATAACGGCAACGGGCGCGGCGATAAGCAGTGAACCGCTCCCGGATTCACCGCAGGATTATGCGTTTGGCGCCACGCTTGATTTGCCGCAACCGGCTTCCTGGTATCGCGTGGATCTGCCGCTGGATGTCTACACGCAAAGTACGTGGCCAGATTTGCGTGATGTACGGGTGTTTAATCGTGACGGAGAGCGAGTGCCGTTTACGCTGGAAACACAAAGTGCGGCAACCCACGCGCCTGCCGCCATTCCACTGCGCGTCTTTCCGCTCGACTCTTCACCGATTGAAACCGGTGCGCAAGGGCAAAATGTGGTGCGTTTGCACTCCTCATCTGGCGTCGATATTCGTATTGAAGGCGAGCCTACAGAGGTTGTTGGACAGAGTTATTTGCTGGCGCTGCCAGAAAATATGCCCGAGACCTTTACGCTGACACAACTGAAGTTGACGTGGCCAGAATCTGTAGCGAAATGGCGTAGTAAAGTGACGCTCTTTTTCAGCGCTGATATGCGTAGCTGGACAACATTACAGGAAAATGCGCCGGTGATGGAACTGGCGAGCGGTAACGACCGGTTGAAACTCGATCAGATAAACGTCAATCAATCTATGTCCGCTGATGGCGTACGTTATTTACTGATGGTGTTTGATACGCCAAACCTGCCGGTGACGATTACGCAGGTCACGGCAACGCTGGGCAGCGAGCCAATGCCATTGGCGCAGGTGCAGATAGCGGGCCGCGGGCAGCGGGTTTCTTCCACTGAGGCGCAATACCAGTGGGCGCAACCACAGCCGTTAAGTTCACTGTCGGTAAAACTAGCTGAAGGGAGCGTCCTGCCAGTGGAGATCGCGTTACGCAGTAGCGCCAGCGCTGGATGGCAACCACTCAGTAAAACCGTGTTGTGGCAACGTAATGAACAGACTTCTGCGCCAATCGCGTTGCCGGAGGGAGTGGTGCAGGCGGTGCGCATTACCACGCTGGATGCGCGTTTACCGGGAGAATTACCGCAGATGAGCGGCAGTCGCTCGCGGCAATCGCTGCTGTTTAATGCCCAGGGCAAAGGGCCATTTATGTTGGCCTGGGGTAACCGGGCGGCGGTTCCTGCCGCCGTGACCCTGGATGCGCTGATCCCGGAGGCCTTACGTAAACAAAACGATCTTGCCGCGATCCCGGCAGTACAAGTGGCAGAGCGAATGACGCCTGGCGGGCAGGATCGGCTGACGGCGACGTCGCCTGCTGAACGGCAGGAAATGTGGAAAACGTGGTTGGTGTGGGGCGTATTGCTGCTGGGGGTGGTGGTGCTGGCGTGGATGGCGCTGCGTATCTGGCGTGAAGTAAAAAAACGCTAACAAAAAGGCCCGCAGTCCAGTGCGGGCCTTTTATCAAACGCTGTCGATTACAGGCTGGAGACGTTTTCGCTCAGGTATTTCGCCACGCCATCCGGAGAGGCGTTCATCCCTTCTTTACCTTTTTCCCACTGCGCCGGGCAAACTTCGCCGTGCTCTTCGTGGAATTGCAGCGCGTCAACCATACGCAGCATTTCGTCGATGTTACGCCCCAGCGGCAGGTCATTCACCACCTGATGGCGCACGATGCCGTTTTTGTCGATCAGGAAAGAACCGCGCAGCGCAACGCCTGCGTCCGGGTGTTCAATACCGTAAGCCTGCTGTATTTCACGTTTGATATCTGCAACCATCGCGTATTTTACCGCGCCGATACCGCCTTTCTCAACCGGCGTGTTACGCCATGCGTTGTGAACGAACTCGGAGTCGAAGGAGATGCCAACCACTTCGACGCCGCGTTTCTGGAACTCTTCGTAGCGTTTGTCAAAAGCGATCAGTTCAGACGGGCAGACGAAGGTGAAGTCCATCGGCCAGAAAAACAGCACGGTGGTTTTGCCGCTGGTGTGCTGTTTGAAATTAAAGTTTTCAACGATTTCACCGCTGCCCAGTACGGCTGCCGCTGTAAAATCTGGTGCTTGACGAGTGACCAGTACCATATGTACTCCTGTGATTTACAAGGTTAATTAGAACGCAACGCGTGCCAGTATAGGAAGAGGGTGGAAGTGGCTCAAAGCGCCCTTGACAATCGTTGAGACAGGTTTTGCCTATCAATTAAAGCGTGCGTGAAATTGCCTGGTCCATCATGCGCGGGTAGAACTGCCAGAACAGGCTTTCCAGCTCGGCGTAGTTAGCGTCGAGATCCTGCCAGGAGTCGCGCAGCGCATCAAGCCGTGGGCGGCGGTTCGCCATGCCGTTGAGTACATTCTGAATAAAGGACATCTCCTGGTAGCGCTCCAGCCAGCGTTCCGACCACAGGTAGTTATTCAAATTCACAAAACGCGGCGGGGACTCCGGCAGAATGGTGGCTACCTGCGAATGGGCATAACGCACGAAATCTTCCAGCGAAAAATCGGGAGAGAGCTGCGTCCAGTGGCGGGAGAGAAAATGATCCCACATCACATCCAGCGTGATGGGCGCGACCCGGCGCGTTTGCGCGCGGAATCCTTCACGGGCGATTTTGACTTCCGGCAGGTTGTCGGTCATCACGTCAATACGGCGATGCATATAAATGCCATCCACCACTGCTGGCGCGTAGAGATTTTCCGGGTTGCCGCGAACAAAGTCCGCCAGCAGGTTACCCGGCAGCGAGCTGTCCGCCAGATGTGCAAGATGCAGGTGCGCTAAAAAATTCATGTTATGTCCATCATTGTCGATTGCAGGTGTCCTGGCTTTTGCGAGCGCCCGGTGGAGCCAGCGCAGGCGCCGTTATGCCACTTTGTCTTTTAGGTTGTTTTTTGAACCAAAAGCGGCTAACGGTTGCAGCGAAAGGGCGTGGGCACTAGACTACCCGCCTCTTATTTTGTCTTGAGTTAGTGTCATGCGCGTTGCCGATTTTTCCTTTGAATTACCCGAATCCCTGATTGCCCACTACCCACAGACCGAGCGCAGCAGTTGCCGCTTACTTTCGCTGGATGGCCCAACAGGCGCGCTGACGCACGGTACTTTCACCGATTTACTGGATAAGCTCAACCCTGGCGATCTGCTGGTGTTCAATAATACCCGCGTGATCCCTGCTCGCTTGTTTGGCCGTAAAGCGAGCGGCGGTAAGATTGAAGTGCTGGTTGAGCGCATGCTGGATAATAAACGTATTCTGGCACATATTCGCGCGTCTAAAGCGCCAAAACCTGGCGCTGAGTTGCTGCTGGGCGATGCGGAGGATATACAGGCAACCATGGTGGCGCGCCACGATACGTTGTTCGAAGTTGAGTTTCATGATGAGCGCCCGGTGCTGGATATTCTTAACGCCATTGGCCATATGCCGCTGCCGCCGTATATCGATCGACCCGATGAGGATGCCGATCGTGAGCTTTATCAGACGGTTTATAGCCAGAAGCCGGGCGCGGTGGCCGCACCAACGGCGGGCCTGCATTTTGATGAGCCGCTGCTGGAACGTCTGCGTAATAAAGGCATTGAAATGGCTTTCGTTACCCTGCATGTTGGCGCCGGGACTTTCCAGCCGGTACGCGTCGACAGCATTGAAGACCACATCATGCACTCCGAATATGCCGAAGTGCCGCAAGATGTTGTGGACGCTGTGCTGGCGGCGAAAGCGCGCGGCAACCGTGTTGTCGCCGTGGGAACCACTTCCGTACGCTCGCTGGAGAGCGCCGCGCAGGCCGCCAACGATGCGCTGATTGCGCCGTTCTTCGGCGATACGCAGATCTTTATTTATCCGGGTTATCAATATCAGGTGATTGATGCGCTGGTGACCAACTTCCATCTGCCGGAATCGACACTGATCATGCTGGTTTCCGCGTTTGCCGGATATCAGCACACCATGAACGCGTACCGCGCCGCCGTTGCGCAGGAATATCGCTTCTTTAGTTATGGCGATGCGATGTTTATCACGTACAATCCGCGTGCCATTACTGAACGCGTCGGGGAATAGGTCCGCGGCGCTGACTTTAAACGTCAGACTGTCTCTCTGATGCTGGAGAAAAAATGAAATTTGAACTGGATACCACCGACGGACGCGCCCGCCGCGGTCGTCTGGTGTTTGAACGCGGCGTGGTTGAAACGCCGGCGTTTATGCCTGTGGGCACTTATGGCACTGTAAAAGGGATGACGCCAGAAGAAGTGGAAGCCACTGGCGCACAAATTATTCTGGGCAACACTTTCCACCTGTGGCTACGCCCGGGACAGGAAATCATGAAGCTGCATGGTGATCTGCACGATTTTATGCAGTGGAAAGGCCCGATTCTGACCGATTCCGGCGGCTTCCAGGTCTTCAGTCTTGGCGACATTCGCAAGATCACCGAATCGGGCGTGCACTTCCGCAACCCGATCAATGGCGATCCGATTTTCCTCGACCCGGAAAAGTCGATGGAGATCCAGTACGACCTCGGTTCCGACATCGTGATGATCTTCGATGAGTGTACGCCTTACCCGGCCGACTGGGACTATGCGAAACGCTCTATGGAAATGTCTCTACGCTGGGCGAAGCGCAGTCGCGATCGATTCGACGGCTTAGGTAACAAAAATGCTCTCTTTGGCATTATTCAGGGCAGCGTTTACGAAGATTTACGAGATATATCGGTCAAAGGTCTGGTAGAGATTGGCTTTGATGGCTACGCTGTCGGCGGTCTTGCTGTAGGGGAGCCAAAAGAAGATATGCACCGCATCCTGGAGCATGTCTGCCCGCAAATCCCAGCAGACAAACCACGATACCTGATGGGTGTGGGTAAACCGGAAGATTTAGTTGAAGGTGTGCGTCGTGGCATTGATATGTTCGACTGTGTTATGCCGACGCGTAATGCCCGTAACGGTCACCTGTTTGTGACCAACGGCGTGGTGAAAATCCGTAACGCGAAATATAAAAGCGATACCGGCCCGCTCGATGCTGAGTGTGATTGCTACACCTGTCGCAATTATTCACTCTCGTATTTGCATCATCTCGATCGTTGCAACGAAATATTGGGCGCGCGTCTCAATACGATTCATAACCTGCGGTATTATCAGCGTTTAATGGCTGGTTTACGCAAGGCTATCGAAGAGGGTAAATTAGAGGGCTTCGTAGCGGATTTTTACCAACGTCAGGGTCGACCTGTTCCACCTTTGAATGTTGATTAATTAAATAAATGAGGGAATTTGAATGAGCTTTTTTATTTCTGATGCGGTAGCGGCAGCTGGTGCGCCGGCACAGGGCAGCCCGATATCTCTGATCCTGATGCTGGTGGTGTTTGGTCTGATTTTCTACTTCATGATCCTGCGCCCGCAGCAAAAACGCACAAAAGAGCATAAAAAGCTGATGGACTCCATCGCCAAAGGTGATGAAGTGCTGACCAACGGTGGTCTGGTCGGTCGCGTAACCAAAGTAGCTGAAACTGGCTACATTGCGATTGCGCTGAACGACACCACTGAAGTGGTAATCAAACGTGACTTCGTAGCTGCCGTTCTGCCGAAAGGCACTATGAAGGCGCTGTAATCATTTCGTTTTCCCAAAGGGAACTGCCGTGTTAAACCGTTATCCTTTGTGGAAGTACATCATGCTGGTCGTCGTGATTATCGTCGGCCTGCTTTACGCACTTCCCAACCTGTATGGTGAGGATCCGGCTGTTCAGATCACTGGCGCGCGCGGTGTCGCCGCCAGTGAACAAACGCTGATCCAGGTCCAGAAAAATCTACAAGAAGAAAAAATCAACGCGAAGTCCGTGGCACTGGAAAATGGCGCTATTCTTGCTCGCTTTGATTCGACTGACACACAGCTTCGTGCCCGTGAGGTGCTGGTCAGCGCGTTAGGCGATCAATACGTCGTAGCTCTTAACCTTGCTCCTGCAACGCCTCGCTGGCTGAGCGCCATCAACGCCGAGCCGATGAAGCTCGGTCTCGATTTGCGCGGCGGCGTGCACTTCCTGATGGAAGTGGACATGCAAACAGCGCTGACCAAGCTGCAGGAACAAAATATGGACAGCCTGCGCAGCGATCTGCGCGAGAAAGGGATTCCTTACACCACCGTGCGTAAGGAAGATAATTATGGTCTGAGTATCCAGTTCCCCGACAGCGCGGCGCGCGATCAGGCGAATACTTACCTGACCAGCCGCCACCGCGATCTGGTGATCACCAATCAGGGCGACAACGTACTGCGTGCGGTGATGAGCGATGCGCGTCTGAGTGAAGCGCGTGAATACGCTGTTCAGCAGAACATCAATATTCTGCGTAATCGCGTGAACCAGCTCGGCGTTGCCGAACCGCTGGTACAGCGCCAGGGCGCTGATCGCATCGTGGTTGAACTGCCGGGGATTCAGGATACTGCGCGTGCTAAAGAGATCCTGGGGGCGACCGCAACGCTGGAATTCCGTCTGGTCAACACCAGTGTGGACGCTTCTGCCGCGGCTGCCGGTCGTGTTCCGGGTGATTCCGAAGTGAAACAGACTCGCGAAGGTCAGCCGGTTGTGCTGTACAAACGCGTGATCCTGACCGGTGACCATATCACCGACTCCACATCCAGCCAGGATGAGTACAACCAGCCGCAGGTGAATATTTCACTGGATAGCGCGGGTGGCAACATCATGTCGAACTTCACCAAGGACAATATCGGCAAGCCGATGGCGACCCTGTTTGTGGAGTACAAAGACAGCGGTAAGAAAGATGCCAATGGTCATGCGGTACTGGTGAAACAGGAAGAGGTGATTAACGTTGCCAACATCCAGTCTCGTCTCGGTAACAGCTTCCGCATTACCGGTATCAGCAACCCGACCGAAGCGCGTCAGCTCTCGCTGCTGCTACGTGCCGGTGCGCTGATTGCACCGATTCAGATTGTTGAAGAACGTACCATTGGTCCAACGCTGGGTGCGCAGAACATCACTCAGGGCCTGGAAGCTTGTCTGGCGGGTCTGGTGGTGTCGATCATCTTCATGATCTTCTTTTATAAGAAGTTTGGTCTGATCGCAACGTCTGCGCTGGTGGCGAACCTGGTGCTTATCGTCGGTATCATGTCGCTGTTGCCTGGCGCAACGCTGACGATGCCGGGGATTGCGGGCATCGTGTTAACCCTTGCGGTTGCGGTGGATGCGAACGTACTGATAAACGAACGTATTAAGGAAGAGCTGAGCAACGGGCGTTCCGTCCAGCAGGCGATTCACGAAGGTTATCAGGGCGCATTTTCATCGATTTTCGATGCAAACGTCACCACGTTGATTAAAGTGCTTATTCTGTACGCAGTCGGTACTGGCTCGATTAAAGGGTTCGCAATTACCACCGGCATCGGCGTGGCGACCTCTATGTTTACCGCTATTGTCGGTACCCGTGCCATCGTCAACCTGTTGTACGGCGGCAAACGCATTAACAAGCTGTCTATCTGAGGAGTGCGTTGTGGCACAGGATTATACTGTTGAACAATTGAACCACGGCCGTAAAGTCTGGGACTTTATGCGCTGGGACAACTGGGCTTTCATGATTTCGGGCGGGCTGTTGATCCTCTCCATCATTGTGATGGGGGTTCGCGGCTTTAACTGGGGCCTGGACTTTACCGGCGGTACGGTTATTGAAATTTCGCTGGAAAAACCAGCGGACATGGATTTAATGCGTGACGCGCTGGAGAAAGCGGGCTTTGCGGATCCGCTGTTGCAGAACTTCGGCAGCAGCCGTGACATCATGGTGCGTATGCCGCCTGCGCACGGTGAAACCGGCGGGCAGGTACTGGGCAGCAAAGTTGTCAGCGTGATTAACGAAGCGACCAGCCAGAACGCTGCGGTGAAACGCATCGAATTCGTTGGCCCGAGCGTCGGGGCGGATTTGGCGCAGACTGGCGGCATGGCGCTGCTGGTTGCACTGATCTGTATCCTGATTTACGTCGGGTTCCGCTTCGAATGGCGCCTGGCAGCGGGTGTGGTTATCGCTCTGGCGCATGACGTGATCATTACCATGGGCGTGCTGTCGCTGTTCCATATCGAGATTGACCTGACTATCGTGGCATCGCTGATGTCGGTAATTGGCTACTCTCTCAATGACAGTATCGTGGTATCGGACCGTATTCGTGAGAACTTCCGTAAGATCCGTCGCGGTACGCCGTATGAGATCTTCAACATCTCGCTGACGCAGACCCTGCATCGTACCTTGATCACCTCCGGCACCACGCTGGTTGTGATCCTGATGCTGTATCTCTTTGGCGGCGCGATGCTGAAAGGCTTTTCGCTGACCATGCTGATTGGGGTTTCCATCGGTACGGCGTCTTCTATCTACGTTGCATCGGCGCTGGCGCTGAAGCTGGGGATGAAGCGCGAACATCTGTTGCAGCAGAAAGTGGAGAAAGAAGGGGCGGATCAGCCGTCAATTCTGCCGTAAGGCAACGTTTAGCGCGTTATCAAAAATCCCGATCTGTTGACCGGGATTTTTTTTATCTGCTCCTGACAAACACTCCTGACAGTATGCTGTCAGGAGCCCTGTCGTAGACTCTTTTCGAACCCAAACAACAGTCAGGAGGATGTATGAAAAGCGTAATTAACTGGTTTGAAATCCCGGTCACGGATATGGATCGCGCGATTACTTTTTATGAGCCAGTGATGCAGGTTGCGTTAAAACGCGAGAAAATGGACTGCGCAGAGCTGGCCGTTTTCCCGCATGAGGATCCGGGTACCGGCGGGGCGCTGGCAAAATTTGAGGGCATTGTACCGTCTCACGAAGGCGCTATTATCTACCTGCATACTGACAATCTGGCGGCCACGCTCGATCGTATCGTTACTGCAGGCGGCGAGTGCGTATTCGGGCCGCTGGAATTACCGCGTGGCATTGGCACTATCGCTTTGTTTACCGACTGCGAAGGTAATCGCGTCGGCCTCCATCAACCTGCCTGAGAGCTGAATACGATATGACCCGACGCGCTGACCGTTTGTTTCAGATTGTGCAGATCCTGCGGGGCAGGCGTCTGACAACGGCAGCGCATCTGGCAGACCGGCTTGGCGTGTCCGAGCGCACGGTCTATCGCGATATCCGCGACCTTTCACTTTCCGGCGTGCCGGTGGAAGGCGAGGCGGGAAGTGGATATCGGCTAATGTCGGGTTTTGACCTGCCGCCGCTGATGCTGACAAATAAGGAGTCAGAGGCGCTGATCGTCGCGATTCGCCTGCTCAAAACCTGGGGCGGTGAATCGCTGTCGCGCGAGCTGGAGTCGGCTCAGGAAAAGGTGCTGGCTATCCTGCCCGAGGAGAGTCGTCGAAAGGCGGAGCAGACGCGTATCTACGCTCCAGATTTTTGCATGCAAAGCCACTCCCGCAGCGATTTTGACATGATTCATCAGGCGATTTCCGCCCAGTATGTGCTGACGTTGCATTATCGTGATGAAGCCGGACAGCTCTCTAAACGTGAGGTTCAGCCGCTGGGGCTGTTCTTCTGGGGGGAGCGCTGGCTGCTGGCGGCCTGGTGTGAACGGCGCGATGACTATCGCTGTTTCCGGCTCGACAGATGCCTCAATATTATGCAGACGGAGAGGCGTTTTAGCGAGAGTGCTGACAAGTCACTGGCGGATTTTTTGCGGAAGGTTAAGCAGTAAAAAAGCCAGCATTTGAGCTGGCTATGTGTTTCTCCATCTCCCTGAGGGAGATGGTTGGGGTGAGAGCATCAGCCTGCACAACCCCGCACTGATTAGAAGTTGTAACCCACAACCAGGTAACCACCCCAGCCGGTAGAATGTACGCTGAAGTCGCCGTTGCCGAAGTTCAGGCTGGCGTCATCGTTCCACTGGCCGCCGTGGTGCCAGTAACGGGCAACAACAGAGTAATGCCAGTGATCGTAACCCAGAGAGAGGATGTGGCTGGACGCGATAGAATCATTGGTACGGGTTCTGATGCCATTGTTCGCGTTACCGCTCTCATTACCCAGATCGGAGCCCCAGTCAAAGTTGGTAAAGCCAATGTAGCTTAACTGGCCGCCCCACAAGGTGGTGATCGGTACAAAGTATTTCACTTTGAAGCGGTAGCCGTCCCATTCGTTCTGGTTAGCGGCACCGTAGTTCTGCCACTGGTATTTTGCATACACGTTCAGGGAGAGACTCATTGGCAGACCGGTGTCGATGTCGGTGCCGAGACCCATATACCAGGTGCTCTGACGACCAGAGGCATTGCGGCCCATGTCGTAGATATAGTTGTTCGCGAAGTACCACTCTTTGAACGGACCGAAGCTCAGATCGGTACCTGTCAGTTTATCAATGGAGAAACGCGGTTCGATTTCCATAAACAGCGGAGAACCGTGGTTCCAGATACCTTTCGCATCCGTATTACCGCCGAAGAATACCGGCGCATCCATATAACCGTAAAAGTCAAACCAGTCTTTTTTGGCGAACGCTTCGTACTCAAGATAGGTATCGTTGCGGAGCAGCGGTCCGAAACGGGTGTGATAGCTGCCTACCACGTTGACGCTTTGGTGCCACCAGTCGGAAACGTATTCAGGCTTAGCGTTATCCGCTGCGTTTGCAGTAAAGGACGCAGAAAGCGCCAGAGCAGCACTGGCTGCGAGGATTGTTTTTTTCATCTTTTCGCCACTGATTGATATCCCAGAAGGGAGTGAAAGAAAGCACGAATTGCAATTATTAAAGGTTTCATATTTCTGGGTGCCTATTATAAGTATCAATGCTCACAAAAATATGTGTTGTTTCACATTATTGACATGCACGTAATCGATTGCGCTCACGTTTGCGTGCAATAAACGAGGCGATTGTACTGGCATTTAGCAATATTGCAAATTCGTGAATGTGATGACCAAAGGTGGAAAAAGAAGAAAAAGCGTTACAAAACGCGATAAGGGGCGACATTGTCGCCCTGGGGAATTACTGCACGCTGGCTGGCTGAATATCGTGGATACGGACGAAACCTAATTGCTCCGGCGTGATGCCGTTCAGCTGCAACGGAATATCGATGTCGCTGGGCGCAAGCGTACTGGCCGGTGCGTTAATTAACTGATTTTGTACGTTAACTTCCTGGTGATTTTGCGTGGTGCCCTGAATTTGTCCCCACTCAACCGTACCGCTAAACGCCGGTAACGGATCGTTCGATTCGCCCTGAATGCGCAGCAGAACGCGGGTTCCGGCGGCATTTGGCGCGACGTTTTGCAGAGACATACGCAACATACCAATCTGGCTGTTCAGACGGGCTGGCGTGTTGGCACCGGGCAGCAGATAGACGCCGCTGCCGGATTTTGCATTCAGCGCGTTCTGCTGGGTGATTTTCACCGTCTCTTTGTTCAGTTTGCTCATCTCGCTATTCAGCGTACTGACGCTTTGATGCAACTGGCTGACTTCGCTTTGCTGGGCGCAGGCACTGAGGGCAAAAAGGCTTCCCAGTAAGAGTGTTCTTAGGTAACGTCTTGTCATTATGTCTGTTTCCGTGAAAAGAAAGAGTGTTGTAATGGTAGATCGCAACGGTTGCGTTGCCATCGATCCATTATCTCAAAAACAGTCTGCCTTTGTTGTCATGTCAGTCCAGGGTAAAATAGATTCCAGTTAACTCACACGTCAGGACGCCGTATGCATTGCCCATTCTGTTTCGCCGTGGATACCAAAGTAATCGATTCTCGTCTGGTGGGGGAAGGCTCTTCTGTCCGCCGCCGTCGGCAGTGTCTGGTTTGTAATGAGCGTTTTACCACTTTTGAAGTGGCTGAGCTGGTGATGCCGCGCGTGGTGAAAAGCAATGAGGTGCGTGAACCCTTCAATGAAGATAAGTTACGTAGCGGTATGCTGAAAGCGCTGGAGAAACGTCCGGTAAGCGCCGACGATGTGGAAATGGCGATCAACCATATTAAATCGCAACTTCGCGCAACAGGCGAACGCGAAGTTCCCAGTAAAATGATCGGCAATCTGGTAATGGAGGAGTTGAAAAAGCTCGATAAAGTGGCTTATGTCCGTTTTGCCTCCGTTTACCGCAGTTTTGAAGATATTCGCGAATTTGGCGAAGAGATCGCACGCCTACAGGACTGATCATGCAGGACGAAATGTACATGGCGCGGGCGCTGAAACTGGCGCAGCGCGGGCGTTTTACCACCCATCCGAACCCCCGCGTCGGCTGTGTGATCGTCAACAATGGCGAGATCGTTGGCGAAGGTTTCCATTACCGCGCTGGCGAGCCGCATGCCGAAGTGCATGCGCTGCGTATGGCGGGTGAGCGTGCCCGCGGCGCGACGGCATATGTGACGCTGGAGCCGTGCAGCCATCACGGTCGCACGCCGCCCTGCTGCGAAGCGCTGATTGCCGCTGGCGTCGCGCGTGTTGTTGCGGCGATGCAGGATCCCAATCCGCAGGTGGCTGGACGCGGCCTTTATCGCTTGCAACAGGAAGGCATTGATGTCAGCCACGGGCTAATGATGAGTGAAGCCGAAGCGCTGAACAAAGGTTTCCTCAAACGAATGCGCACCGGGTTTCCGTATGTGCAGCTTAAGCTCGGCGCATCGCTGGACGGCCGAACGGCGATGGCCAGCGGCGAAAGCCAGTGGATCACCTCCGCACAGGCGCGCCGGGACGTACAGCGTCTGCGGGCGCAAAGCCATGCCATTCTAACCAGCAGCTCTACGGTGCTGGCGGACGATCCCTCGCTGACGGTGCGCTGGGAAGAGCTGGATGCCGACAGCCAGGCGCTCTATCCGCAAGAAAATGTGCGCCAGCCGGTGCGCATTGTGATCGACAGTCAGAATCGGGTTACGCCCGCGCACAAACTGATCGGACTGCCGGGTGAAACCTGGTTTGCCCGCACGAAAGCGGATGAGCGCAGCTGGCCTGCGAGCGTGCACGACATTATCGTGCCGGAACATAACGGCTACGCCGATCTGGTTATGCTGATGATGTTGTTGGGAAAACAGCAAATTAACAGCATTTGGGTGGAAGCGGGCGCTACGCTTGCTGGCGCATTATTGCAGGCCGGGCTGGTGGATGAACTGGTGGTTTATCTTGCGCCGAAGCTGTTAGGCACAGACGCGCGTGGCCTGTGCGTGTTGCCGGGGCTGTCGGTACTTGCTGATGCACCATACTTTAAATTCAATGAGATAAGGCAGGTTGGTCCGGATGTTTGCCTGCATCTTACCCAAGCGTGATGCCTGCTGTAAAAGGGAAGCAGCGCACAAAATATTATGCTAAAATCCGCCCCCCTGCGGGGTCCGAACTGAACCTGTAAAGGAAGTGTATGAACATTATTGAAGCCAACGTTGCTGCTCCGGACGCTCGCGTCGCCATCACCATTGCGCGTTTCAACAACTTTATCAACGACAGCCTGCTCGAAGGTGCGATTGATGCACTGAAACGCATCGGTCAGGTGAAAGATAAAAACATCACTGTCGTGTGGGTACCGGGTGCTTACGAACTGCCGCTGGCGGCTGGCGCACTGGCGAAAACCGGCAAATACGACGCGGTGGTCGCGCTCGGCACGGTGATTCGCGGCGGTACTGCGCACTTCGAATATGTTGCCGGTGGTGCAAGTAATGGCCTGGCGCATGTTGCCCAGGAGAGCGAAATTCCGGTCGCTTTCGGCGTGTTGACGACTGAAAGCATCGAGCAAGCTATCGAACGTGCTGGCACTAAAGCCGGTAATAAAGGTGCAGAAGCTGCACTGACCGCGCTTGAAATGATTAATGTATTGAAAGCCATTAAGGCCTGATTTTAGTAAGGGGAATTCCGTGAAACCTGCTGCTCGTCGCCGCGCCCGTGAGTGTGCCGTCCAGGCGCTCTACTCCTGGCAGTTGTCCCAGAACGACATCGCTGATGTTGAATACCAGTTCCTGGCGGAACAGGACGTAAAAGATGTTGACGTTCTGTACTTCCGTGAGCTGTTGACCGGGGTGGCGACTAATAGCGCATATCTCGATGGCTTAATGCAGCCGTATCTGTCCCGTCAGCTGGAAGAGTTGGGTCAGGTTGAGAAAGCGGTATTACGTATCGCGCTGTTCGAACTGTCCAAACGTGATGATGTGCCCTACAAAGTGGCGATCAACGAAGCTATTGAACTGGCAAAAACCTTTGGCGCTGAAGACAGCCACAAGTTTGTTAACGGCGTGCTGGATAAAGCCGCTCCTGCGATCCGTCCCCGCAAAAAATGATCCGTAAGCCGGTGATAAGCGATGCTCTGCGCGCCTGTCCCGGCTTTTTCTTTTTTCTACCGAGGCATTAACGTATGGCATGCGGCGAATTTTCCCTGATTGCCCGTTACTTTGACCGTGCACGAAATTCCCGTCGCGATGTAGAAACCGGCATTGGCGACGATTGTGCTCTGCTCAACGTTGTTGAAAAACAGACGCTGGCGATCAGTGTCGATACGCTGGTGGCGGGCAACCATTTTCTGCCGGAGATCGATCCTGCGGATTTGGCCTACAAAGCACTGGCGGTGAATTTAAGCGATCTGGCTGCCGTAGGCGCGGATCCGGCGTGGATGACGCTGGCGCTTACGTTGCCGGAGGTAGATGAAAGCTGGCTGGAGAAATTCAGCGACAGCCTGTTTGAACAGCTTAGCTACTACGATATGCAGTTAATTGGCGGCGATACCACGCGTGGTCCGCTGTCGATGACCATCGGTATTCATGGTTATGTGCCACCAGGACGAGCAATGAAGCGCTCAGGTGCTAAACCGGGCGACTGGATTTATGTTACCGGAACGCCGGGCGACAGCGCTGCTGGCTTGGCGATTTTGCAGCAACGTTTAGCTGTCGGCGATGAAGCCAATGCGGAGTATCTGCTCAAGCGCCATTTGCGGCCAACTCCGCGCGTGTTGCATGGTCAGGCGCTACGTAATCTGGCAAGCTCGGCGATCGATCTCTCTGATGGCCTGATCTCCGATTTGGCGCACATCCTGAAAGCCAGCCAGTGCGGCGCGCGTATCGATCTGGATGCATTACCTTTCTCCGACGCGCTCCGTCGTCACGTAGAGCCTGAGCAGGCGCTGCGCTGGGCGCTTTCCGGTGGTGAAGATTATGAATTGTGTTTTACCGTGCCGGAACTGAACCGCGGCGCGCTGGATGTTGCCATCGGCCAGCTCGGTGTGCCTTTCACCTGTATTGGGCAGATCAGTGCCGATGTAGAGGGGCTGCATTTTACCCGTAGCGGCAAGTCTGTCGCCCTTGACTGGAAAGGATACGACCATTTTGCCGAGAGCTAAAGATATAGCCAAAAGCCGTCTGAACTTGCGAAACCCCTGGCATTTGCTGGCAACCGGGTTTGGTAGCGGTTTAAGCCCGATTGTGCCGGGCACCATGGGGTCGCTGGCGGCGATCCCCTTCTGGTGGGCAATGACATTTCTGCCCTGGCAGCTCTATTCGCTGGTGGTGATGCTGGGAATTTGCCTCGGTGTGTATCTGTGCCACCAGACGGCAAAAGATATGGGTGTACACGATCACGGCAGCATTGTCTGGGATGAGTTCATCGGAATGTGGATCACGCTGATGGCACTCCCGACCAGTGACTGGCAGTGGGTCGCGGTCGGCTTTGTACTGTTCCGTATTCTGGATATGTGGAAACCGTGGCCGATTCGCTGGTTTGATCGCAATGTTCACGGCGGTATGGGGATCATGGTTGATGATATCATTGCCGGGATCATCGCTGCCGGACTGTTGTATCTGATTGGCCACCACTGGCCGATTGGCTTGATCTGAGAGTGATGCTCCGGATGGCGGCTGGTGCCTTATCCGGTCATACAGCAGCGCCACCGGGCATTTTACCTTCTCGGGTTATGGGTTATTTAAATCCTGCCACTGGGTGCTGTTTGTACGGTGTTTCCAGCTCGGCAATCTGTTCCGGTTTCAGCGTTAAATCCACTGCGCCTAACAACTCTTCCAGCTGCTCTTCGCGGGATGTGCCGATAATCGGCGCAGCGACGCCAGGCTTACTCAGCAGCCATGCCAGCGCCACCTGGGCGCGGGGAGCGCCGACATCTTCTGCCACACCAGCCAGACGTTCGGCAATCTGGCTGTCGTTTTCATCGGTTTCGCTGTATAGCGTTTTGCCGAATTCGTCTGACACCAGACGTGCGGTGGTTTCTCCCCACGGGCGGGTTAACCGTCCGCGCGCCAGCGGGCTCCATGGAATAATCGCCACGCCTTCCTTGTAACACAGCGGTAGCATCTCGCGCTCTTCCTCGCGGTAGATCAGATTGTAGTGATCCTGCATGGTGACAAAACGCGCCCAGCCATTTTTTTGCTGCAAGGCCAGCGCGTGAGCGAACTGGCGAGCGTGCATCGACGACGCGCCGATATAGCGCGCTTTGCCCGCTTTCACCACTTCATCAAGGGTTTCGAGCGTCTCTTCAATTGGCGTATGGTAATCCCAGCGATGGATTTGCAGTAGATCGACATACTCCATGCCCAGCCGTTGCAAACTATCGTCGATGGAACGCAGGATCTGCGCGCGAGAGAGGCCTTCCGCCAGATCGCCCACCTGGTGATAGACTTTGGTGGCGACGACCACCTCGTCGCGGCGGGCGAAATCGCGTAGCGCGCGTCCGACAATCTCTTCGCTGCTGCCATCGGAATAGCTATTGGCGGTATCAAAGAAGTTGATGCCGCCTTCCAGCGCGCGCTGAATGATAGGGCGGCTGCTCTCTTCCGGCAGCGTCCAGGCGTGTTTGCCCCGGTCAGGTTCGCCAAACGTCATGCAGCCAAGGCAAAGGCGGGAAACCTTAAGGTCTGTTTTTCCTAATGTGCTGTATTGCATGGTTCCACTCCTGCTATTAAAAACTTACGTTTAAGCATAGCAGGAGCGGCAGGGGGGATCAGGCGAGCCAGTTGCGGATGCGGGATTCGATGCCTGCGGCGTTTAGCCCCAGATCGGCGCGGGCTTCATCCTGTGTACCCTGCGGGATGAAGAAATCCGGAAGGCCGAGATTGAGTACCGGCACCGGTTTACGGTGTGCCATCAGTACTTCGTTGACGCCGCTGCCTGCGCCGCCTGCGATAGCATTCTCTTCCAGCGTCACCAGCGAGTCATGACGTGCAGCGGTTTCCAGAATCAGTGCTTCGTCCAGCGGCTTGACAAAACGCATGTCGATAAGCGTTGCGTTCAGGGCTTCGGCAGCTTTTTGCGCTTCCGGCAATAATGTACCGAAGTTCAGAATCGCCAGCTTCTCGCCCTGGCGTTTCACCACGCCTTTACCGAGCGGTAGTTTCTCCAGTGGCTCCAGCGTTACGCCAACGGCATTGCCGCGCGGGTAACGTACGGCGCTTGGGCCATCGGCATAGTGATAGCCGGTAAACAGCATCTGGCGACACTCGTTTTCATCGCTTGGCGTCATGATGACCATGTCCGGGATACAGCGCAGGTAGGAGATATCAAAAGCACCCTGGTGCGTCTGCCCATCGGCACCGACAATCCCGGCGCGATCGATGGCAAACAGCACCGGCAGTTTCTGGATCGCCACATCGTGGATCACCTGATCATAGGCGCGTTGCAGGAAGGTGGAGTAGATCGCCACCACCGGCTTGTAGCCGCCAATCGCCAGCCCGGCCGCGAAAGTCACGGCATGCTGCTCGGCAATTGCAACATCAAAATATTGATCCGGGTATTTGCGTGAAAACTCGACCATACCGGAACCTTCGCGCATCGCTGGCGTAATAGCCATCAGCTTGTCGTCTTTGGCGGCGGTTTCGCACAGCCAGTCGCCGAAAATCTTCGAATAACTCGGCATGCCACCACTGCTTTTCGGCAGCGTACCGCTGGTCGGATCGAATTTCGGCACCGCGTGGAAGGTGATTGGATCTTTTTCGGCTGGCTCATAACCGCGACCTTTTTTGGTCATAATATGCAGGAACTGCGGACCTTTCAGATCGCGCATATTGCGCAAGGTCTGCACCAGTCCAAGCACATCATGGCCGTCTACCGGGCCAATATAGTTAAAGCCCAGCTCTTCAAACAGGGTACCTGGCACGACCATGCCTTTGATATGTTCTTCGGTACGTTTGATCAACTCTTTGATCGGCGGTACGCCGGAAAGCACCTTTTTGCCGCCTTCGCGCAGGGTGGAGTAGAGTTTGCCGGAGAGCAACTGCGCCAGGTGATTGTTCAGTGCGCCGACGTTCTCGGAAATCGACATCTCGTTGTCGTTCAACACCACCAGCATATCCGGGCGGATATCACCGGCGTGGTTCATCGCTTCGAAGGCCATGCCAGCGGTGATCGCGCCATCGCCAATTACGCAGACGGTACGGCGCTGTTTGCCCTCTTTGGCAGCGGCGACGGCAACGCCAATTCCCGCGCTGATAGAGGTGGAGGAGTGACCAACGCTGAGAACATCGTATTCGCTTTCGCCGCGCCATGGGAACGGATGCAGACCGTTTTTCTGCCGGATGGTGTCGATTTTGTCACGACGCCCGGTAAGAATTTTATGCGGGTAGGCCTGGTGACCGACGTCCCAGATTAACTGATCGAACGGCGTGTTGTAGACGTAATGTAATGCAACGGTCAGTTCGACCGTGCCAAGCCCGGAGGCGAAGTGCCCGCTGGAGCGGCTTACGCTGTCAAGCAGATAGCGACGCAGTTCGTCACACAGTTTCGGCAGACTCTCTTTCGGCAGCAGACGCAACTCTTGTGTGGTATCTACCAGCGCCAGCGTCGGGTATTTGGCTATATCAAAACTCATCAGCAACTCATCTAGTGTGTCGTTTTATTTATCACGCTGGATTATATAATTCGCCAGTGCTTCCAGTGCCGTCGTATCAAGCGACTGTGCAGCCAGCAGGCTAAGCGCCTGTCGGGCATCGTCAATCAGGTCGCGGGCTTTTGTCCGGGCTTGCTCAAGACCCAGTAGTGCGGGATAGGTACTTTTCCCCAGGTGCTGATCGGCGCCCTGGCGTTTACCAAGGGTGGCAGTATCGCCGACCACATCCAGAATGTCATCCTGAACCTGGAACGCCAGACCGATGCTCTGGGCGTAGCGATCGAGCTGAGACAAGGCTTCCCGACCTCTGTCACCCGCGCTCAGTGCGCCCATTTTTACTGCCGCACGGATCAGCGCGCCGGTTTTATGACGATGGATCTGCTCCAGCGCTTCCAGTGAGATTTGCTCGCCTTCAGCCGCCAGGTCCAACGCCTGGCCTCCGCACATGCCGGCCACGCCGCTGGAGATCGCAAGCGTTGATACCATCGCCAGCCGATCGTGTGCCGCCACTTCCGGCATCGGCGCATCGGCGAGGATCGAGAAGGCCAGCGTCTGCAACGCATCTCCCGCAAGAATGGCATTGGCTTCGCCAAATTTAATATGGCAGGTCGGCAGGCCACGGCGTAAATCGTCGTCGTCCATCGCAGGCAGATCGTCATGGATCAGCGAGTAAGCATGGATACACTCCACTGCGGCTGCGGGCGCATCCAGCGTTTGCTGGCTGACGCCGAACATCGAACCGGTTGCGTAAACCAGAAACGGACGTAGACGTTTACCGCCTAATAGTGAGCCATACTGGATAGCGTCAACCAGAGGAGTGTTCTGAAAGGGCAACGGAGCGATAAAACGGCGTAGCGCGTCATTGGCCCGATCGACGCAGGCCTGCAGTTGTTGATTAAAATCCATCGTTATTCAGCGTCCGGTGCGAAAGGCTTTAACGGTGCCTCTTCGGAATCGGAGAGCAGGATCTGCACGCGCTGCTCCGCCTGCTGTAACTTTACCTGCCCCTGGCGTGCGAGTTGCACACCACGTTCGAATTCATTGAGTGCCTCTTCGAGCGGAAGCTCTCCGCTTTCAAGACGAGTGACAATCTGTTCCAGCTCGTTCAGCGCTGTTTCGAAACTGGCCGGTGCTTCGTTTTTCTTTGGCATAGTGAATGTCTGACTCTTCTATTATTCATCTGACTCAACTTAGAGCCTATCCCATTAGGCTATTTTATTTGCCATTTGGACCTGGGCAGTGCCCACACAAAATGTGTTGGCATTTTGAACGCCGCTTGCGGCGGCCCTTTAGGGCGAGCGAAGCGAGTAATCCTCACGTACTACGTGTACGCTCCGGTTGTTGCGCGCTGTCCGTGTCCAAACTGGCTGCAACAATATACGCCTACTGGGATAGGCTCTTAGCTATGGTAGCGGAGTCGTGGCACTTAGCCAATTACGCTCAAGGGTAATGCATTGCGCAAGGTCTATTCGATGGTGGTATACTTCCGCGCCTGGATGCAGCCGCAGGTATGGGCTGCTGTATTATTTTCCCTTACAGGCCCTGTCGGGCTTGCCAACGAACCATTGCCGCCATGAAGTTTATCATTAAATTGTTCCCGGAAATCACCATCAAAAGCCAATCTGTGCGTTTGCGCTTTATTAAAATTCTGACCGGGAATATTCGTAACGTTCTGAAGCACTACGACGAAACCCTTGCCGTTGTGCGTCACTGGGACCATATAGAAGTTCGCGCCAAAGATGAAAACCAGCGCCTGGCTATTCGCGACGCGCTGACCCGCATTCCGGGGATCCACCATATTCTGGAAGTGGAAGATGTGCCTTTCACTTCTCTGCACGATATTTTTGAAAAAGCGCTGGTGCAGTATCGCGAGCAGATTGAAGGTAAAACCTTCTGCGTGCGCGTGAAACGCCGTGGTAAACATGAATTCAGCTCTATTGAAGTGGAACGTTACGTGGGCGGCGGGCTGAACCAGCATGTCGAATCTGCGCGCGTTAAGCTGACGCACCCGGATGTGACGGTGAATCTGGAAATCGAAGATGACCGCCTGCTGCTGGTAAAAGGCCGTTATGAAGGGATTGGCGGCTTCCCGATTGGCACTCAGGAAGATGTCCTGTCGCTGATTTCAGGCGGTTTCGACTCCGGCGTTTCCAGCTATATGCTGATGCGCCGTGGCTGCCGCGTACACTACTGCTTCTTTAACCTCGGCGGTGCAGCCCATGAAATTGGCGTTCGCCAGGTGGCGCATTATCTGTGGAACCGCTTTGGTAGTTCGCACCGAGTGCGTTTTGTGGCAATCAATTTTGAACCGGTGGTCGGCGAGATCCTCGAAAAAGTCGATGATGGCCAGATGGGCGTGGTGCTGAAACGTATGATGGTGCGCGCCGCGTCGAAAGTCGCTGAACGTTACGGCGTGCAGGCGCTGGTAACCGGTGAGGCGCTGGGACAGGTTTCCAGCCAGACGCTGACCAACCTGCGTCTGATTGATAACGTCTCCGATACGCTGATCCTGCGCCCGCTTATCTCTTACGATAAAGAGCACATTATCGATCTGGCGCGTGAAATCGGTACCGAGGATTTTGCCCGCACGATGCCGGAATATTGCGGCGTGATCTCCAAAAGCCCAACGGTGAAAGCGGTGAAGGCGAAGATCGAAGCGGAAGAAGCGCACTTTGATTTCGCTATCCTCGACCAGGTTGTGGCGGAAGCCAGCAATATTGATATCCGTGAAATCGCTCAGCAAACCCAGCAAGAGGTGGTGGAAGTTGAAACGGTTAACGGTTTCGGCCCAAACGATGTGGTGCTGGATATCCGTTCGATTGATGAACAGGATGATAAGCCGCTGAAGCTGGAAGGCGTTGATGTGGTGTCGCTGCCGTTCTACAAGCTGAGCACGAAATTTGGCGATCTGGATCAGAGCAAAACCTGGCTGCTGTGGTGCGAGCGTGGCGTGATGAGCCGCTTGCAGGCGCTCTATCTGCGCGAGCAGGGCTTCCAGAATGTGAAGATTTATCGCCCGTAAACACAATGCCGGATAGCGGTTTCGCTATCCGGCAGTCAGCGCCACCGGGCATGTTAATGCCTACGCTTCGTAGTAATTATAAATCCCCGCCGCCATCACCAACTGTGACGCCACTTCATGGGCTTTTTCGCGCCCGACCAGCAGATCAATAATCTTCAGGCCAAAATCAATGGCCGTGCCTGGTCCCTGGCTGGTCAACAAGTTTACGCGCGGATCCCACACCACGCGCTTATCCTGCCACTGCTCGGGTGGAATCGTCTCTTTCAGCCCCGGGAAACCGGTCATATTGCCCAACGGGAAGAGTTGATGCGGTACCAGCACCGTACCTGCGGCGGCACAAATAGCGGCAACAATGCGCCCGGAAAGGTGGAACTGGCGAACAGTTTCGACAAGCAGTGGGCTGTCGCGAAAGCACTCTGCGCCTTTCAGGCCGCCCGGTAACACGATCGCATCGAAATCACCATCCGCAACTTCAACCAGCGGTGCATCGGCCAGCAATTTAACCCCGCGCGAGCAGGTGATAACCAGGTTGCCGTCGCTGGCTACGCTGGCGGTAGTGACAGCAATGCCGCCGCGGACCAGCAGATCGATAGTGGTGACCGCTTCGGTCTCTTCACTACCAGGGGCGAGGCATATCAGAGCTGACGCGCTCATACTCACTCTCCTTACGTTTAATCATTTCATACAGACGGGCGTTTTTCGGTACCGCAATACCGTGCGCGCGGGCGCGTCTGAGCAGGTAGCCGGTAATATAATCGCTCTCGGTGTGCCGCAAGGCGCGGACATCCTGGAGCATCGACGAAATATTTTCCGCTGTATTTTCGATAATCTGGTTTACATAACTCAGCAAATCATCCGCAGAAATATGGTGGCCTTCACGTTCGATAACGGCAGCCACTTCATGGGTGATTTTTGCCACCTCATCGGGAAATTGGCGCAGATCGCCATTTTTACAGTCGTACAGCGCGGTCAACGGATTGATCACGCAGTTCACCGCCAGCTTGCGCCACAGCGCCGGGCGAATGGTGTTATGCCAGGCCACATCCGGCAGCGCTTCTTGCAGGGTATCCGCCAGCGAGCTGAATTCACCGTCCTGCTGCCGCGCCGGGCCAATATGTGTCGTGCCGCTGGCCACATGCACAACCACGTTACCATCGCGGCGAGCTGCGTGAGTCGTGGTGCCAATCAGCAGGGGATTTAGCAGCGCTTTCAGCTCTTCTACAGTGCCCATACCGTTGTGAATCAGCAGTACTGGCGTCGCGGGGGAAAGTGCCGTTGTAAGGCCTTTTACCGCATCAGAAACTTGCCAGGCTTTCAGCGTCACCAGCAGCAGATCGCTATGGGCCAAAAATTCAGGATCGTTGGCCGTCAGGGATTCATTAAAAATTGTGCCATCTTCTTCCACGACATTTACACTGCAAAAAGGCTGTGGCACACGTAACCAGCCCTGTACTTCATGTCCCTGTTTACACAGCGCTGTTAACCACAATTGCCCTAAAGCACCGCAACCGAGTACGGTAATTCTCATTGTTCCTCCTCACCTGCAACTGCGCCAGGTGTTACTTCAACCATTATAGTGCTGTCGGCTATGCTTCCAGTATTACAAGTTGAGTTATACCTCGTTGCGGGTATTATGCATCGCAACAAATAGAGAGGGAGAAGAAAAGATGCCATCTTTCGATATCGTTTCCGAAGTTGAAATGCGCGAAGTGCAAAACGGCGTTGAGAATGCGACCCGTGAAGTCGCGACACGCTTCGATTTTCGCAACGTTGAAGCCACATTCGATCTGAATGAAGAAAAACAGACCATTAAGGTGTTGAGCGAATCTGATTTCCAGGTTAACCAGTTGCTGGATATTTTGCGTGCCAAGCTGCTGAAACGCGGCATTGAAGGGGCGTCGCTGGATGTACCGGAAGAGTTCGTCCACAGCGGGAAAAACTGGTTTGTGGAAGCAAAGCTGAAGCAGGGGATCGATGCGCCGACGGCGAAGAAAATCATCAAGCTGATTAAAGACAGCAAATTGAAAGTGCAGGCGCAGATTCAGGGGGAAGAGATCCGCGTGACCGGGAAATCCCGTGATGATCTGCAAGCGGTAATGGCGCTGGTGCGCAGCGGTAATCTGGGCCAGCCGTTCCAGTTCAAAAACTTCCGTGATTAATCTCTTTTCCCCTCCGGCTGGCGGAGGGGAAAAGAGCCTGCTTAACCGGCGACGGCCTGTTCAACTTCAAAGCGGTTTGTCACTTTGCTGTCGATCTTCACATAAGCGCTACGCTCTTCCGCCACGACCAATACTTCACTGACGCCCGCCGTTTCGTGCAGACGCTGCTGTAGCGCGTCATCAATAGCCACGTCGTCAGGAATGGCGATGCGCAGGCTGCTGACATAGGGCGGTTCCTGCATACTGCTGGCAACCAGCAGCCAGACCGCGGCCAGCAATGCGCCAAACATGAACACCATTTGCGAGTCAAATAAACCATCGACCCAGCCACCGACCGCGCCGCCAATAGCGACGCCGAGGAACTGGCTGGTGGAGTAAATGCCCATTGCCGTCCCTTTATAACCGGCTGGCGCTTCTTTACTGATTAACGACGGCAGTAGCGCTTCCATCAGGTTAAAAGCGAGGAAGAAGATCTGTACGCCAATCACAATTTCCCAGAAGTGAGCGCCAACGCCCCATAGCACGATTTCGGCAATCAGCAGCAGCGCAACGCAGAGCACAAAAACACGCTTCATCCGACGTTTCACTTCGGCGTAGATAATAAATGGCACCACCGAAGCAAAAGAGATAAGCATGGTGACGAGATAGATTTTCCAGTGCTCTGAAGCAGGGAAACCGGCAGATTCAAGCTGACCGGGCAGCGCTACAAACGTCGACATCAACAGAATATGCAGGCACATAATGCCAAAGTTCAGCTTCAGCAGCTTTGGATTGACGATCACCATGCTAAAGCAATCTTTGACCATTCCCGATTCGCGGTTGCGTACATGGTGTTTGCTGTCCGGCACCACCCACAGCGTCAGGATGATGCCGATTGTCGCCAGCACGGCAATCATCCAGAACAGCGCGTGCAGACCTAAGAGATGTGTGATGATCGGCCCTAAAACCATGGCTATGGCGAACGTGATGCCGAAGCTGACGCCGATAAACGCCATCGCCTTGGTGCGATTTTGCTCGCGCGTGAGATCCGACAGTAGCGCCATTACGGCGGCGGCAATCGCCCCGGAGCCTTGCAGCGCCCGGCCAAGAATAATGCCCCAGATGGAGTCGGTGAGTGCGGCAATCACGCTGCCCAACACAAAGATCAGCAGCCCGCCGACAATCAGCGGCTTGCGGCCGATGCGATCCGAAAGCAGACCAAAGGGGATCTGAAATACCGCCTGAGCCAGGCCGTAAATGCCGATCGCCAGCCCAATCAGGGCTTCCGATGCACCCTGCAATGCCATACCGTATGTGGTCAGAACGGGCAGGACCATAAACATGCCGAGCATGCGCAGTGAGAATACAGTCCCTAAACCCCAGGTGGCGCGCAACTCGCCTGGCGTCATTTTATAATCGTTCATTACCACCTCAATTTAAAAACCGGACATAGTGTAGTGCGGCGGCAGGGTAGGGTAAACATGCGGTTATTTAACAAATATTACATAACCATAGATTTTGGTTTCTCCGTAACAAGGCCAGTAAAGGGTTTACTCCAGACGAAAAAAAACCGGGTTTCCCCGGTTTTTCCAGTATGGTGAAGCAAGCTTACCAGACGTATGTCAGCAGGTTGTGTGAATCCGGCACCATAAAGTCCACGGACATCATCACGGAAAGGGAAGTGATGGCAACAATGGAGAACACAAACAGTTTGCGTGCCCACACTTTGTCATCTTCCACTTTGTATCCGCGCAGCGCCATGCCCAACCACCAGAGGCTTACCGCAGCGGCAACGACCAGGTATTTGTACCCGGCATAGCCGCCCAGCGACAGCATCAGCGTGGCAATGGCAAACGCCAGGATGTACAGCGTGATATGGTTTTTGGCCACAGATATGCCTTTCACCACCGGCAGTACCGGAATGTTCGCTGCCTGATAATCCTTAAAGCGAAAAATCGCGATGGCATAGGAGTGAGGCATTTGCCACAGGCTGAAAATCGCCAGCAGAATTGCCGCGCCGCTATCGAACTCGTTGGTGACCGCGCAGTAGCCAATCACCGGCGGCGCAGCGCCGGAGAGAGAACCAATCAGTGTGCCGTAAACGGAGTTGCGCTTCATGTAGAGGCTATAGACGCCAACATAAACCACGAACCCCATCACCCCCAGCCAGCAGGCCAGCGGATTGGCGCCAAACCACAGCAGCATAAAGCCAGCAATACCCAACAAGGCGGCGTACACCAGCGAGACTTTTGGCGAGATCAGCCCTCTGACCAGCACCCGGTTTTTCGTTCGTTCCATCTTTTTATCGATGTCACGATCGATGTAGTTGTTAAATACACAACCAGAGGCGACCACCAACGACACGCCAATCAGCGTGTAGAGGAACAGGGGATAGTCGATGTGGCCTTTGGAAGCCAGCAGGAACCCCCCAATCACGGAGATCAGATTGCCAAAAATAATGCCCGGTTTCGTAACTTGCAGGTATTGCTTAAACATACTCGCCGCTCTTAGTGAACCATCATGTTGTAGTTGAGGTTCCACATAATCCAGATGGAACCGACTACCAGGATAGCAATGATAATCACGGTAAAGACAAAGGCGGTAAAGTTCCAGCCTTCATCAGACTTGGTGTTCATGTGCAGGAAGCAAACCAGATGCACCAGAATCTGAACTACGGCGGTGACCAGGACAACGCCCAGAATTACCGGCTTAGAAGCAGAACCGTTCATCACCATCCAGAACGGGATCACCGTCAGGATGATCGACAGGATGAAACCTGTCATATAGGTTTTTACGCTGCCGTGGGAAGCGCCATGATCGTTAGAATGACTCATTACATCGCCCCCATCAGATAAACAACAGAGAACACGCAGATCCATACCACGTCCAGGAAGTGCCAAAACAGGCTCAGGCACATGATACGGGTACGGTTAGTGCTGGTCAGGCCGCGACGGGAAACCTGGAACATCAGAACTGCCATCCAGATTAGACCCGAGGTGACGTGCAGACCGTGAGTGCCTACCAGCGCGAAGAATGCTGACAGAAAGCCGCTGCGATCCGGGCCCATGCCTTCGACAATCAGGTGATGGAACTCATAGAGTTCCATCCCGATAAAGCCCGCGCCAAACAACCAGGTCAACGCCAGCCAGGAAACAACCTGGCTTTTGTTGTTTTTGTACATGGCGATAGCCGCCATGCCGTAGGTGATGGAGCTGAACAACAGCAGCGCGGTTTCAACCAGTACGAACGGCAGCTCGAAAATGTCCTTACCGGTCGGGCCGCCCGCAGTGCCGTTCACCAGAACGGCATAGGTCGCGAACAGACAGCAGAACAGAATGCAGTCGCTCATCAGGTAGATCCAGAAACCGAAGACTTTATTCGGCCCTGCATCGTGGTGCCCGTGTTCGTGTTCGTGCGCGTGGGCGTGCGCGTTGGTCAGAGTATCAGTTGCCATTTTTCAGCCCTGCTTTAGTGATCTCATCGAAATGCTGGTTTTCCAGTTTCTCGATTTCTGCAACCGGTACGTAGTAATCCACGTCCTCGTCGAAGCTCTTCACAATCCAGCTGATGATGATGCCAGCGAAACCAACGATAGCCATCCACCAGATATGCCAGATCATGGCGAAACCAAACACGGTTGCAAACGCGGCGATAACAATGCCGGCACCGCTGTTTTTCGGCATATGAATTTCTTCATACTGCGCAGGTTTTTTGTACGCTTCGCCTTTCTCTTTCATTTCCCAGAACGCGTCACGTTCGTGAATGTGCGGGACATGAGCAAAGTTGTAGAACGGCGGAGGAGAGGAGGTTGCCCACTCCAGCGTACGGCCACCCCACGGGTCACCGGTAAGGTCACGGTTCTGATCGCGGTCGCGAATAGAAACGTAGATCTGAATCAGCAGACACAAGATACCGATAGCAATCAGCGCCGCACCGCAAGCTGCGATAATCAGCATGGTGTGGAACTGTGGATCAATCTGCTGGCTCAGGCGACGGGTCATACCCATAAAGCCCAGCACGTACAGCGGCATAAATGCAACGAAGAAGCCGATGATCCAGAACCAGAACGCGCGTTTACCCCAAGTTTCGTTCAGGGTGTAACCGAAGGCTTTTGGCCACCAGTAAGTCAGACCAGCGAAGCAACCGAAGACCACGCCGCCGATGATAACGTTATGGAAGTGCGCAATCAGGAACAGGCTGTTGTGCAGTACGAAGTCTGCGCCCGGAACCGCCAGCAGCACACCGGTCATCCCACCTACGGAGAAAGTCACGATAAAGCCAATGGTCCACAGCATAGAGGAGTGGAACACAATGCGGCCCTGATACATGGTGAACAGCCAGTTGAAGATCTTCACCCCAGTCGGGATGGCGATAATCATCGTGGTGATACCAAAGAAGGCGTTTACGTTCGCGCCAGCACCCATGGTGAAGAAGTGGTGCAGCCAAACGATGAACGACAGTACGGTAATACATACGGTCGCCCATACCAGCGAGGTGTAACCAAACAGGCGTTTACGCGAGAAGGTGGCGGTGATTTCGGAGAACACCCCGAAAACCGGCAACACCAGAATGTACACTTCCGGGTGACCCCAGGCCCAAATCAGGTTGATGTACATCATCATGTTGCCACCCATATCGTTGGTAAAGAAATGGGTGCCCAGATAACGATCCAGGGTCAGCAGCGCAATGGTAACAGTCAGAATTGGGAACGACGCGATAATCAGCACGTTGGCGCACAAAGATGCCCAGGTAAATACCGGCATTTTGAACATCGTCATGCCTGGCGCACGCATCTTCAGAATGGTCACCAGGAAGTTAATACCGGTCAGCGTCGTACCGATACCCGAGAGCTGGAGACTCCAGATCCAGTAATCGACCCCGACACCAGGGCTATATTCAATTCCCGAAAGCGGCGGATAAGCCAGCCAACCAGTCTGTGCGAATTCACCGACGCCCAGAGAGAGGTTAACCAGAATCACGCCCACAACCGTGAACCAGAAGCTCAGGTTGTTCAGGAACGGGAACGCAACGTCACGCGCACCGATCTGCAACGGAATTACCAGGTTCATCAGTCCGATAACGAATGGCATTGCCACGAAGAAGATCATGATCACGCCGTGAGCGGTGAAGATCTGATCGTAGTGGTGAGGCGGCAGGAATCCCGCTTCACCCGCAGAGGCCAGCGCCTGCTGGCTACGCATCATGACAGCATCTGCGAAGCCGCGCAGCAACATCACAACGGCCACGAGGACGTACATGATACCAAGGCGTTTATGGTCGACAGAAGTCAACCATTCTTTCCACAGCCAGGACCATTTACCGAAGTAAGAGATCAGGCCAACTACCGCCAGACCGCCGACGATAATCGCAGCAACCGTGACCATGATAATGGGTTCATGATACGGCACTGCATCCAGTGTAAGTTTTCCGAACATCGTTTTCTTCCTCGACCCCTTAGTGAGAGGTTTCCGCGTGGCTCATGTCCATGCCTTCCATTCCTTCGTGCGCGCTATGCTCGCCTTCCGGTTGGGTCATGTCCATGCTCTTGCCGTGGCCCATAAATTTGTTGATAACGTCTTTAAACAAATCGGGTTTCACGCTGGAGAAGTATTCAACCTTGTTGTACTCGCTTGGCGCAGCAACTTTCTCATACGCCGCCATATCTGGCAGGGTGCTTGAAGATTGTTTCGCTTTTGCGACCCACTGGTCGAATGCGGCGCGGTCCGGCGTAGCAATAGCTTTAAACTTCATGCCAGAGAAGCCAGGGCCGCTGTAACTGGCGGAAATGCCATCGTACGTACCTGCTTCGTTGGCGATGAGATGCAGTTTGGTCTGCATACCGGCCATTGCGTAGATCTGGCTGCCCAGACGCGGAATAAAGAACGAGTTCATCACGGAGTTGGAGGTCACTTTGAACTCTACCGGTGTGTTCGCCGGGAAGGCGATTTCATTTACGGTAGCAATGCCCTGTTCCGGGTAGATGAAGAACCATTTCCAGTCCATGGCAACCACTTCAATGGTGATTGGGTGCTCGTCATGTGCCAGCGGTTTGCTCGGTTCGAGCGAGTGGGTGGTTTTCCACGTCAGTACAGCAAGGAACAGGATGATAAGAATCGGCACCGTCCAGACCACAGCTTCCACTTTATTGGAGTGTGACCAGTTCGGGCTATACTTCGCATCTTTATTGCTTGCACGATACTTCCAGGCGAAACCTACGGCCATCAAAATGGCGGGAATAACGACAATCAACATCAGGCCAAAAGCCGTCAGTATCAGCGAACGTTGCTCCAGTCCAATCTGTCCTTTGGGGTCAAGAAGTGCAGAATCGCAACCACTGAGTAGAACAGTGCCGACGATTAATGACAACCATCCCAAACTTTTATTGTATTTCCTGAGTCTCATTTAACGACCTCAATTCCACGGGATCTGGTGGCGCTTAAAGTGTGCGGGCATTTTACGGAAAGGTTACGTTACTGTAAACATACTTGGCTCTGTGTCAGTAAAGTGTTACTGGGTTCTGCCGTTTATGTCACACGGAATGCAACAAACTGTAAAATCTGGTATTCGCACAGCCTGAAGTTGAGATTATAACGAAAATGTTACATTACAATCAGCGCTGAGGATAAAGTGGTATAACCAATCAATTAATTAAACAAATGGTTAACATGTATTCAGCAATTACCATACATTATTGGAACTAATGTGAAACCCAATAATTAATAACAGTGCTGAATCGTTAAAGAATAGTCCTTAATTTATAGCGCACAAAATAATTAAAGAAAATGCATACAGACAACGATAAATAACCGGTTAGGCCTGGATTAAAATAACGGTTATTAATCGTACGAAATAATAACTACTATGAATTATTTAGTTGTTTTTTTATTCTTGCGATTGATTTTAAAAACAAAAAAATCCGGGGAAGTGTTAATTATAAAGTGATGAAATTCAGATGGCTGGAAATACCTCGCCGATTATTGGCATCGACTTAGGAACCTCCAATAGCGCTGTCGCCTGGTTCGCTGAGGGCAACCCGCAACTGATCCCTGGCGAGTAAGGGGGCGCTTAACACCCCCTGTTATCGGCATCGATGATGAGGAGTACTTGCTGGTTGGCGCTGCAGCCAAAGCGTGTCTGGTCATCCACCCGCAGATGACGGCCGCCAGCTTTAAACGTTATATGGGCACGGATAAAACCTGGACGAGGAAAACGCATCGCCAGGATAGTGCCGCCGCTCTTGTGGTTGCCGGGATGGATTATGCTGGCGATCCCACTGTTTCATTTTTCGCCAATTATCACGGCCGTCGGCGTGATTATTTTACCGGCGCTCTTCACGCACGTTCTTCGCGGGCTATTTTTCTTCTATTAATTTTTCTTCTATTAATAGCACCAGCGCTTACCTTTTATCTGGTAAGCGCTGCGTTCACATCAGCCGCGTTTTGCGCAGTGCCAGTAAATCCAGCAACCCGCCGAACAGAATGCCGACAATCGCCAGCAGCGCGCCGCCTTCGAGAAGCCAGGCGCCAATGGCCCAGTTCGCCATTCCGCTGGCTGTAACAATAAGCACCACCAGCCAGCCACTAAGCAGCAGGCAGCCGACACTCAGTATGCGCAAGGCCAGACGGTAGGCCGCCGGATATTCGCTGCGCGGCATAAAATGCCCGGTCTGCTGGGTAAATTCCAGCGTTCGCTTACACATCGCCAGCAGTAGTAGACCTGGTGCTGCGGCAATGATAGAGAAGAGATAAAACGTTGACCAACTGTAGGTTTCTACAAACCAACCCGCCAGCGGGCCGACGTACACGCGTCCGACAGCGGACAGTGCCGAAAGTAGAGCGAACTGGGTTGCGGAGAAGGATTTATTGCAAAGCGTCATTAATAACGCGACAAAAGCCGCCGTTCCCATACCGCCGCACAGATTCTCGAAGAACACGGCTGCACCCATGTTGATGATATCTTTCTGTGTGATAGACAGCAGCCAGTAACCGGCATTGGAAACCGCCTGTAAAAATCCGAAAATCATTAATGCGCGAAACAGGGAGAGGCGCTGCATTAATACCCCGCCATATAGCGCGCCGATGATCGTTGCCACCAGCCCCAGCGTTTTGTTGACCACGCCGACTTCGCCCGCGTCAAACCCGACGCCGCGAATCAAAAAGGTGGTCGTCAGGCTCATGGCGAAAGCATCGCCGAGTTTATACAGCACGATCAGCAGTAAAATCAGCCAGGCATTATTGCGGCCGAAGAAATCACGCAGCGGCTCGACAACAGCCAGCTCCAGCGTTTTCGGCACCGGGATGGTATCTGTTGGCTCCGGCGCCAGCAGAGAGGCAATAATACAAGGGAGCAGCAGTGCTGCCATCAGCCAGTACATCCCTTGCCAGCCGAGCCAGCGGTCGGCGAGCCACAGCGCCAGCCCACCGGAAACCAGCATACCAAGGCGGTAGCCGAGTACGCTAATGGCTGCGCCAGCGCCGCGCTCTTCAAAAGGCAGGACATCCGTTTTCCAGGCATCGAACACAATATCCTGCGAGGCGGAACAGAAGGCAATCAACACAGCCAGTGCAGCCATCCAGCGCAGGTGGTTGGCCGGGTCAAGGAAACCCATTCCGGCGATGGAGGCCAGCAGCAACAGTTGCGTCAGTAGTAGCCAGCCGCGACGCCTTCCCAATAGCGGTGGCGTGTAGCGATCCATGAGCGGCGACCAGAGGAATTTAAAGACGTAGGCCTGGCCGACCAGAGAGAAGAAACCGATGGTTTTAAGATCGACGTTTTCGACGGTCATCCACGCCTGAAGCGTACCGCTGGTCAGGGCAAGGGGTAAACCGGAGGCAAAACCCAGAATAAGCAGAATCGCGGATTTGGGCTGCGTGAAGATGCGTAAGTAGTGGCTCGACATAAGTTAAAAACTGGCCCGTAAAGCCGGGCCAGTGCTGCAATTAGCGGGCGTTTTGCTTGATGAAATCGTGGATGCTGGTGTCCTGAGACATATCCGCGATAGTGTCGGACAGCACGCTGTTAACAGCGGTAGTGATTTTGTCGTTAGTTGCCTGGAAAGCGCCTTCGACGTTATAGCTGGCACGGTAGTTTTTCGTCATCTTGTTGCCATTAGCTGCGGTGGCAATAATGGCGATATCCGCTTTGGTGGCGATGTTGTAACGCACGTTGCCTTGAGAAACGTCGGCATACAGTTGGTTAACAATGATTTGCAGGTTTACCGCGCCGTTCGGCCCGATCATATAGCCGCGCGCCGTCATCTGTTTCTCCAGCACTTCCTGTAGCAGGAAACGCAGATCGCGGGAGGCAGTTAAGGTGACCAGTTGATTGTCACGCGTTACTTTCGCCAGCGCCTGGTCCTGACGTTGATCGGCACCGGTAATGCTTACGGTCACGCCCATCAGGCTCGGATCCTGCTGCGGCAGGGTGATTTTCGGTGAAACTTCAAGAGTTGTCGGCGAGGTAGCGCACCCGGCCAGCATAAATAAAGCGACCAACGGGAAGAGTAGTTTTTTAAACATGTTCAGGCTCTCAAGGGATCGTAAGCGTTTGGGGAAAAATTCTCGCCATCATAACATCGCCGCCGTTAAGGGGAAGTCCTCAACGTATGTAAATTCATCGCCTTGTCTTTTTTCGGCATCAAAAAACATGTTGTTGAAGCGGGATGGCAAAAATCCTCCATCTTTTAGAAGACTTCATTGCGTTGAGCGGGCAAATCAGACGAACGCTAATTTTTGTTGTTTTATTGTTATGAAAACGGTAAAAGCGGCTAACATTTAAAGAGATGGCTGGTATCTCAGCGTTGTCGGAGGCGTAACATCATGATGATGCGTGAACATATAGAAGCAAAATTGAAAGCGGCATTCGAGCCTGTATTACTTGAGGTCGTAGATGAAAGTTACCGTCACAACGTTCCGGCGGGTTCCGAAAGCCATTTCAAAGTGGTGCTGGTAAGCGACCGTTTTACCGGAGAGCGTTTTCTTAATCGCCATCGCATGATTTACGGTACGTTGACTGATGAACTGGCAACGACAATTCATGCACTTGCGCTTCATACTTACACACTCAAAGAGTGGGAAGGCTTGCAGGACACCCTCCTGACCTCACCTGCATGCCGGGGTGCCGGAAGCATCGCTTAAAAACCAGGTTGCAACTGTCTGAACTTTTCCAGTATGTTGCATGCAGATTATGTAAAACGGCCTGCGGGCCGTTTTGTTTTGCCTAAATTTTGAGCGAGAAACGCAATTTTTTGAGCGAAATTGCTTCAGAAGTGTGAAAAATGACGCATCATTGCGCCATTCCCCTTCTCGACTCATATCTGTGATGCCGCTATAATGCTGCGTCTTATTTTTCGGAATGTCTTCGGGATGCTTCTGACTACAGGGAATGTGTTTTCTGATTGAAGAGAACATCCCGGTTCTGCAAAGCGAAAAGGTTTGCTTCGCAGAGTAGAGTTGACCGAGCACTGTGATTTTTTGAGGTAACAAGATGCAAGTTTCAGTTGAAACCACTCAGGGCCTTGGGCGCCGTGTAACGATTACAATCGCTGCTGACAGCATCGAGACCGCTGTGAAGAGCGAGCTGGTCAACGTAGCGAAGAAAGTGCGTATTGACGGCTTCCGTAAGGGTAAAGTACCGATGAACGTCGTTGCTCAGCGTTATGGCGCTTCTGTTCGCCAGGACGTGCTGGGCGACCTGATGAGCCGCAACTTTATCGACGCGATCATTCAGGAAAAAATCAATCCGGCTGGCGCGCCGAACTATGTTCCGGGCGAATACAAATTGGGCGAAGACTTCATCTACGCGGTAGAGTTCGAAGTGTACCCGGAAGTTGAGCTGAAAGCGCTGGACACCATCGAAGTTGAAAAACCGCTTGTTGAAGTGACCGACACTGATGTCGATACCATGCTGGACACCCTGCGTAAGCAGCAGGCGACCTGGAAAGACAAAGACGGCGCTGCTGATGCGGAAGATCGTGTCACTGTCGATTTCACCGGTTCTGTTGACGGCGAAGAGTTCGAAGGTGGCAAAGCGACTGATTTCGTACTGGCGATGGGCCAGGGTCGTATGATCCCGGGCTTCGAAGACGGTATCAAAGGTCACAAAGCGGGTGACGAGTTCACCATCGACGTGACCTTCCCGGAAGAATACCACGCAGAAAACCTGAAAGGTAAAGCGGCGAAGTTCGTCATCAACCTGAAGAAAGTTGAAGAGCGTGAGCTGCCGGAACTGACTGAAGAATTCATCAAACGTTTCGGCGTTGAAGATGGTTCCGTTGCCGGTCTGCGCGCTGAAGTACGTAAAAATATGGAACGCGAGTTGAAAGGCGCAGTGCGTAACCGTGTTAAATCTCAGGCGATCGAAGGCCTGGTGAACGCTAACGAGATCGACGTTCCTGTCGCACTGATCGACAGCGAAATCGACGTTCTGCGTCGTCAGGCTGCACAGCGTTTCGGCGGTAACGAGAAACAGGCTCTGGAGTTGCCGCGTGAACTGTTCGAAGAGCAGGCAAAACGCCGCGTTGTAGTTGGCCTGCTGCTGGGCGAAGTGATTCGCACCCACGAGTTGAAAGCTGACGAAGAGCGCGTCAAAGGTCTGATCGAAGAGATGGCGACTGCTTACGAAGATCCGAGCGAAGTGATCGAGTTCTACAGCAAAAACAAAGAGCTGATGGACAACATGCGTAACGTAGCTCTGGAAGAACAAGCGGTTGAAGCGGTTCTGGAAAAAGCGAAAGTGACTGAGAAAGCCACTTCCTTTAACGAACTGATGAACCAACAGGCTTAATCGGCTTCAGCGTTAGCAAAATGTAATAGGCCCGTCACCTGCTGGTGGCGGGCTTTTTTTATCGTATTGACCTTTACAGATGTGTGCTAAAAGAGCGTTTCAGTATTAGCGTAACAGCAAAAGATTGTTATGCTTGAAAACAGACTTGTCCATCCCCACTAAAGAGGGTATTGGCAGTAAAGGCTCTGGCTGATAATCCGTCCGTGAGGGGTCATAGTCAGATCCCGCTCATTCAAGTACAATCAGTACAGCAGGTTAGTTTATTTTTTATCCAGGAGACGGAAATGTCATACAGCGGCGAACGAGATAACTTTGCACCCCATATGGCTCTGGTGCCAATGGTTATTGAACAGACCTCACGCGGTGAGCGCTCTTTCGATATCTACTCCCGTCTTCTCAAGGAACGCGTGATTTTTCTCACCGGCCAGGTCGAAGACCATATGGCAAACCTGATTGTGGCTCAAATGCTCTTTCTGGAAGCGGAAAATCCGGAAAAAGATATTTACCTGTATATTAACTCTCCGGGCGGCGTGATTACTGCCGGGATGTCGATTTACGACACCATGCAATTTATTAAGCCGGACGTCAGCACCATTTGTATGGGTCAGGCCGCCTCGATGGGCGCATTTCTGCTGACGGCGGGCGCAAAAGGCAAGCGTTTCTGCCTGCCAAATTCACGTGTGATGATTCACCAGCCGCTGGGCGGCTATCAGGGGCAGGCGACGGATATCGAAATTCACGCCCGTGAAATCCTGAAAGTGAAAGGCCGTATGAATGAACTTATGGCGTATCACACAGGTCAATCTTTAGAGCAAATTGAACGTGATACCGAGCGCGACCGCTTCCTTGCTGCGCAAGAAGCCCTGGATTACGGTCTTGTTGACTCAATTTTAACCCATCGTAACTAATGCTCAGATTGCATGTGCCGCTATACTATGTGATGCAAGCGGCATCATGCTTGAGTAACGTTTTGCGCCTGGAATGGCATTTGCGTCGTCATGTGCGGCACAAAGAACAGATTAAGAGGTTTTGACTCATGACAGATAAACGCAAAGATGGTTCGGGCAAACTGTTGTATTGCTCTTTTTGCGGCAAAAGCCAGCATGAAGTGCGTAAGCTGATCGCCGGGCCGTCCGTGTATATCTGCGACGAATGTGTGGATCTGTGTAACGACATTATTCGCGAAGAGATTAAAGAAGTTGCGCCGCATCGCGAGCGTAGCGCGCTGCCGACCCCGCATGAAATCCGCCACCATCTGGATGACTATGTTATTGGCCAGGAACAGGCGAAAAAAGTGCTGGCAGTGGCGGTCTATAACCACTACAAACGCCTGCGCAATGGCGATACCAGCAACGGCGTTGAACTGGGCAAAAGTAACATTCTGCTGATTGGGCCGACCGGTTCCGGTAAGACGCTGTTGGCTGAAACGTTGGCGCGTTTGCTGGATGTGCCGTTCACCATGGCGGATGCCACTACGCTGACCGAAGCCGGTTACGTGGGGGAAGACGTCGAAAATATCATTCAGAAATTGCTGCAAAAATGCGATTACGATGTGCAGAAAGCGCAGCGTGGGATTGTTTACATCGATGAGATCGACAAGATCTCCCGTAAATCCGATAACCCGTCAATTACGCGTGATGTTTCCGGTGAAGGCGTGCAGCAGGCGTTGCTGAAACTGATCGAAGGCACCGTGGCTGCGGTTCCGCCGCAGGGTGGCCGTAAGCATCCGCAGCAGGAGTTTTTGCAGGTTGATACCTCGAAAATCCTGTTCATTTGCGGCGGTGCATTTGCTGGTCTCGACAAAGTGATTTCCCATCGTGTTGAAACCGGATCGGGTATTGGCTTCGGCGCGACGGTGAAAGGCAAATCTGAAAAAGCTAACGAAGGCGAACTGCTGGCGCAGGTTGAACCGGAAGATTTGATCAAATTTGGTCTGATTCCTGAATTCATCGGTCGTCTGCCAGTGGTGGCGACGCTGAGCGAGCTGAGCGAAGAAGCGCTGATTCAAATCCTGAAAGAGCCGAAAAATGCGCTGACCAAGCAGTATCAGGCGCTGTTCAATCTTGAAGGCGTGGATCTTGAGTTTCGAGACGAAGCGCTGGATGCGATCGCCAGGAAAGCAATGGCGCGCAAAACCGGCGCGCGTGGCTTGCGTTCAATTGTAGAAGCCGCTCTGCTCGATACCATGTACGATCTGCCGTCGCTGGAAGACGTTGAGAAAGTGGTCATTGACGAGTCGGTTATCGCTGACCAAAGCAAACCGCTGCTGCTTTATGGCAAACCGGAAGCGCAACAGGCATCTGGCGAATAATTCACCAACTCTTACAATCAGTTAACCAAAAAGGGGGGATTTTATCTCCCCTTTTATTTTTCCGTATTCCCGCCGTTGAATGTGTGGCAAACATCCCCATATACTGCTTTACATGTTAATGGTGCGTGTTGCACAGTCACGTCACCTGATTACCTGGCGGACTTTAAACTAAGAGAGAGCTCTATGAATCCTGAGCGTTCTGAACGCATTGAAATCCCCGTATTGCCGTTGCGCGATGTGGTGGTTTATCCGCACATGGTCATTCCCTTATTTGTTGGACGGGAAAAATCGATCCGTTGTCTGGAAGCGGCCATGGACCATGATAAAAAAATCATGCTGGTTGCGCAGAAAGAAGCATCAACGGATGAGCCGGGTGTAAACGATCTTTTCACCGTCGGGACCGTGGCGTCTATTCTGCAGATGTTGAAGCTGCCTGATGGCACTGTAAAAGTGCTGGTCGAGGGGTTGCAGCGCGCGCGAATTACCTCGCTTACCGATGACGGCGAGCACTTCTCTGCCAAAGCGGAATACCTCGACTCGCCGGCTATCGACGAGCGCGAGCAGGAAGTGCTGGTACGTACGGCAATCAGCCAGTTTGAAGGCTATATCAAACTGAATAAAAAAATCCCGCCGGAAGTGCTGACTTCGCTGAACAGCATTGATGATCCCGCACGTCTGGCTGATACCATCGCTGCCCATATGCCGCTGAAACTGGCTGATAAACAGTCTGTTCTGGAAATGTCCGACGTTAATGAACGTCTGGAATATCTGATGGCGATGATGGAATCCGAAATCGATCTGCTCCAGGTTGAGAAACGCATTCGCAACCGCGTTAAAAAGCAGATGGAAAAATCCCAGCGCGAGTATTACTTGAATGAGCAAATGAAAGCCATTCAGAAAGAGCTGGGTGAAATGGAGGATGCGCCGGATGAAAACGAAGCGCTGAAACGCAAAATCGATGCGGCAAAAATGCCGAAAGAGGCGAAAGAGAAAGCCGAATCCGAGCTGCAGAAGCTGAAAATGATGTCGCCGATGTCTGCGGAAGCGACCGTCGTGCGCGGCTATATCGAATGGATGGTGCAGGTGCCGTGGAACGCACGCAGCAAGGTCAAAAAAGACCTTCGCCAGGCGCAGGAGATCCTCGATACCGACCATTACGGCCTTGAGCGCGTGAAGGATCGTATCCTTGAGTATCTTGCGGTGCAGAGCCGTATGAACAAGCTTAAAGGGCCGATTCTGTGCTTGGTTGGGCCTCCAGGGGTGGGGAAAACCTCTCTGGGCCAATCCATTGCCAAAGCCACTGGGCGTAAATACATCCGCATGGCGCTGGGCGGTGTGCGTGACGAAGCTGAAATTCGCGGTCACCGCCGTACCTACATCGGTTCGATGCCGGGCAAACTGATCCAGAAGATGGCGAAAGTGGGGGTGAAAAACCCGCTATTCCTGCTCGATGAGATCGATAAAATGTCGTCCGATATGCGAGGCGATCCGGCTTCGGCGCTGCTGGAGGTGCTGGATCCGGAACAGAACGTAGCTTTTAGCGATCACTACCTGGAAGTGGATTACGATCTCAGCGATGTCATGTTTGTCGCGACCTCGAACTCCATGAATATTCCGGCGCCGCTGCTGGATCGTATGGAAGTGATCCGTCTTTCCGGTTATACCGAAGACGAAAAACTGAACATTGCAAAACGTCACTTGTTGACTAAACAGATTGAGCGTAATGCGCTGAAAAAGAGCGAATTGACCGTTGATGACAGCGCAATCGTCGGCATCATCCGTTACTACACCCGTGAAGCTGGCGTGCGTGGCCTGGAGCGCGAAATCTCCAAACTGTGCCGCAAGGCGGTGAAACAACTGCTGCTGGATCCGTCGCTGAAGCACATTGAGATCAACGGCGATAACCTGCATGACTACCTGGGCGTTCAGCGTTTTGATTATGGTCGTGCGGATGATGAAAACCGTGTCGGTCAGGTAACAGGCCTGGCGTGGACGGAAGTGGGCGGCGATCTGCTGACTATAGAAACCGCCTGCATTCCGGGCAAAGGTAAGCTGACGTATACCGGTTCGCTCGGCGAAGTGATGCAGGAATCTATCCAGGCGGCGCTGACGGTGGTTCGTGCCCGCGCGGAGAAACTCGGCATCAACGGCGATTTCTACGAAAAACGCGATATCCACGTTCACGTACCGGAAGGCGCGACGCCGAAAGATGGCCCGAGCGCGGGGATTGCAATGTGTACCGCACTGGTTTCCTGCCTGACCGGTAACCCGGTTCGCGCAGATGTGGCAATGACGGGGGAAATTACCCTGCGTGGCCAGGTGCTGCCGATTGGTGGTCTGAAGGAAAAACTGTTGGCGGCACACCGTGGGGGTATTAAGACTGTTCTGATTCCTTACGAAAACAAACGTGACCTGGAAGAGATCCCGGACAACGTTGTGGCCGATTTAGATATCCATCCGGTTAAACGTATCGAAGAAGTTCTCAGCCTTGCATTACTGAACGAACCCTTTGGTATGCAAGTCGCGACGGCAAAATAGTGACCTCGCGCAAAGTGCGTTGATAAAAACAAGGCTGGTGAGTGATTTCGTGCTTGCCAGCCTTTTTTTGTATAGCTAATTTAGATTGCTGGTTGGGGTGTCATCATCAACTGGTGTTGTAAGGGTATGACAGGCCTGATATAACTGCTGCGCGGTCGCGCTGTGAAGGATTCAGGTGCGATATAAATTATAAAGAGAGGAAGAGAAGAGTGAACAAATCTCAGCTGATTGACAAGATTGCCGCAGGCGCTGATATTTCCAAAGCTGCTGCAGGACGTGCATTAGATGCTTTAATTGCTTCTGTTACTGAATCTTTGAAATCCGGGGACGACGTAGCACTGGTAGGTTTCGGTACTTTCGCGGTTAAAGAACGTGCTGCACGTACTGGCCGTAACCCGCAGACCGGCAAAGAAATCACTATCGCCGCAGCTAAAGTGCCTGGATTCCGTGCAGGTAAAGCCCTGAAAGACGCAGTAAACTGATTGCTTTCCCCGTGTGGGGAGAGTAAGAAAATACAAGGTGCATCGCGAGATGTGCCTTTTTTATTTGCGAATTCTTACTTTGTACGAGTTTCTGCACGTTGTGGGCTAACAATTGCGCCGGTTTCTTGTCAAAATACGCGCTTACACGCAGCGGGCAACTCTTGCTGCCTGAGATCTAAAGTCACCTACAGCGGAGTGTTGTTACACCATGATGGACAATTTACGCGCGGCGGCGAATCACGTCGTGCTCAAGATCATTCTGGGTTTGATTATCGTGTCATTCATTTTGACTGGCGTGGGTAACTACCTGATTGGCGGTAACAATAATTATGCCGCAGAAGTTAACGGTCAGGAAATTAGCCGTTCGCAGTTTGAAAATGCGGTGACTAGCGAGCGCAATCGTATGGCGCAGCAGTTGGGCGATCAGTTCTCTGAACTGGCAGCCAACGAAAATTATATGAAATCCGTGCGCCAGCAAGTGCTTAATCGCATGATTGATGAAGCGCTGCTGGACCAATACGCCAAAAAGCTGCACCTTGGCATTAGCGACGAGCAGGTGAAGAAAGCTATTTTTTCCACCCAGGCTTTCCAGTCGAACGGCAAATTCGACAACAACCGCTTTAATGCCATCATCAATCAGATGGGCATGAGCGCCGATCAGTACGCGCAGGCGCTGCGTAACCAGTTAACCTCCCAGCAGCTCATCAACGCTGTTGCCGGTACTGATTTTATGCTTAAAGGCGAGACCGACGAGTTGGCGGCGCTGGTTGCCCAGCAGCGCGTTGTTCGCCAGGCCGTGATTAATGTGAACACACTGGCAGCGAAACAGACAGCCAGCGATGACGAAGTTACCAGCTACTACGATCAAAACAAGAGCCGTTTCATCACACCGGAGCAGTTCCGCGTAAGCTACATCAAACTTGATGCTACTGCGATGCAGGAAAATGCCAGTGATGCAGAGATTCAGGCTTACTATGATCAGCATCAGGATCAGTTCACCCAGCCGCAGCGTAACCGCTACAGCGTTATACAGACGAAAACGGAAGACGACGCTAAAACCGTGCTTGATGAGCTGAATAAAGGCGCTGATTTCGCCACTGTCGCGAAAGCGAAATCCACAGACATTATCTCTGCCCGCAACGGTGGCGATATGGGCTGGCTGGAAGAGGGCACCACGCCGGATGAACTGAAAAATGCCGGTTTGAAAGAGAAAGGCCAGCTTTCCGGCGTTATCAAATCTTCTGTGGGTTTCCTGGTTGCGCGTCTTGACGATATCCAGCCTGCGCAGGTAAAACCGCTCAGCGAAGTGCGCAATGAACTGGCTGCAAAAGTTAAACAGGAAAAAGCGCTGGACGCCTGGTATGCACTGCAACAGAAAGTGAGCGAGGCGGCGAGCAACGATAATGAATCTCTGGCTGGTGCAGAACAGGCCGCAGGGGCGAAAGCGGTGCAAACGGGCTGGTTTGGTCGCGACACTTTGCCGGAAGATCTGAACTTCAAACCGGTGATCGACGCGATTTTCAATGGCGGTCTGGTGGGTCAGAACGGCGCGCCAGGCAGCAACTCCGATATCATCACTGTTGATGGCGATCGCGCGTTTGTACTGCGTATCACCGATCACAAAGCGGAAGCCATCAAACCGCTGGCTGAAGTGAAAGCGCAAGTTACCGATATTGTGAAGCACAACAAGGCGGAGCAGCAGGCGAAGCTGGATGCAGAAAAACTGGTGGCTGAGCTGAAAGCGGGCAAAGGCGACGATGCTCTGAAAGCCGCAGGACTGAGCTTTGGCGAGGCGAAAACGCTGGTGCGTACAGGCCAGGATCCGGTAAGCCAGTCTGCGTTTAACCTGCCGCTGCCGGAAAAAGACAAACCATCTTTCGGCTCGACGACCGATCAGCAGGGTAACGTCGTGGTTCTGGCGCTGGACGAAGTAAAAGCAGGTACCATGCCGGATGCACAGAAAGAAGCGATGGTTAAAGGTATCACGCAGAACAACGCGCAGATCGCTTTTGAAGCGCTGATGAGCAACCTGCGCAAAGAAGCCAAAATCAAACTCGGCACGATCGCTGAACAGCAGTAATGGGTAGAGGCGCGAAGCGTCTCCCAAAAAAAAGCAAAATTTTGCAAATCACAAAGGCCGCTTTCGCGGCCTTTTCCATTTCTGCGTTTTGTCCTTTGCCCACACTCCGGCTTCTGTTTATCGTTGTCCTGCATTGAAAACCAAGGAGAAAACAGTATGAAACATGGAATTAAAGCACTAATTATTACCTTGGGCGTTGCCTGCTCGTCGCTGAGCTACAGCGCGCTGGCCGCCCCGGTAACCACAGAGAAAGCACCGCTCTCGCTGAGCAAAAGTGAAAACGCTTCCTCGGGAAAAGCAAAAGTACAGGATATGGCAACCAACGCTGATGAGGGGGGCGGTACGCGGGTAAGTATTAACAGCGCCAGTGCGGAAGAACTCGCGCAGGTGATGAGCGGCATCGGCATTAAAAAAGCCCAGGCGATAGTCAGTTATCGCGATGAGTACGGCCCGTTTAAAACGCTCGATGATCTCAAGCAGGTGCCAGGTATGGGCGGTACGCTGGTAGAACGTAATCTGGCGCACTTGAAGCTGTAAGGCGTTTGCGTCGTCGCTAATCTTTGCCAGAATAGAGAGGTCATACCAGTCATGATCTCTCTGTCTTTATAACAATAAACGGTAAAGGTTAAAACGCTATGCAGACACAAATCAAAGTTCGTGGTTTTCATCTCGATGTTTATCAGCATGTGAATAATGCTCGCTATCTGGAGTTTCTCGAAGAGGCTCGTTGGGACGGGCTTGAGAATAACGACAGCTTTAAATGGATGACGGCCAATAACATTGCTTTCGTGGTGGTGAATATCAATATCAACTATCGCCGCCCAGCGGTGCTCGGTGATTTGCTCACCGTCACCAGCCATGTACAGAATATCAACGGTAAAAGCGGCGTATTAAGCCAGGTCGTCACGCTGGAACCGGAAGGTCAGGTGGTTGCTGATGCGCTGGTGACATTTGTCTGCATCGAACTGAAAAACCAGAAGGCGCTGGCATTAGAAGGGGAACTGCGGGAAAAGCTGGAGAAGATGATCCGCGCAGGCGATTAATATTAAAAACGGGCTGGAGAAAACCGGAAAAGACAAAACTGCTGCCCTACAAGATTGCAGACCGGATGAGCGTAGCGCCCATCCGGCACAGCTACTGGTTTGTGTCTTTTATTTCAATCCAGTTTTCTGTTTCATGGCTGCCATTACGGCGTTTTTATCCGCCAGGTAATGTTGCAGGCCGTTGGCGCGTAGGTTGCAGGCTGCGCAATGACCACAGCCATCGCCTTTAAAGCCGTTATAGCAGGTCAGCGTTTCGCTGCGCACCAGATCCAGTTTGCCCCAGTAATCTGCCAGCGCCCAGGTTTCGGCTTTATCGATCCACATCAGCGGGGTTTCAAAGCGGATATCTTTCGCCAGGCCAAGATTGACCGCATGGTTAAGTGCTTTAACAAACTCATCGCGGCAATCCGGGTAACCGGAAAAATCGGTTTCACAAACGCCGGTGATCACAGCTTCTGCCTGCACCTGATATGCATACACCGCCGCCAGCGTCAGAAACAGAATATTACGTCCCGGCACGAAAGTATTTGGAATACTGGTGGCATCAGGCTCGTAGTCTGGAACCGGAATGCTGTCGCGTGTCAGGCTGCTGACCGCCAGTTCATTGAGCAGGGTGACGTCCAGCACTTTGTGCGCTCGGGCACCCAGCGTTAACGCCAGTTCTCGGGCAACATCGATCTCTGCGCGGTGGCGCTGGCCGTAATCAAAGGTGACGCAATGTACTTCGTCATACTGCTGCAATGCCTGCACCAGGCAAGTTGTGGAGTCTTGTCCGCCACTGAACACGACAACGGCACGTTTCATAATTCTTCCTGACGATCGCGAATAAAACGCTATGGTAGCGCGTGCCGCTGACAGCGACCAGCTTCTTCACCGCGCCGGGGCGGGAAGCCACGCTTCAGCAAAGTCAAACCAGCCGCGCGTATTTAGATGGATCCCTTCCACGCCTGGCGGTGCGCTGATACGGTACTGGTAATTAAACAGCGGTGTAAGCGTGGCATTATCCATCAGGGTATCGAACACATCATGCAGCGCCTGATAACGCTCCTGCTCATTCGCCTGGCGCTGCACGGCATCCAGCGTCGCCTGTAAATGCGTGAACTGCGGCGCACTAAGCAGGTTGGGCCATAGCGGGTCGCAACGTAACCACTGCTCAAGGGTATATTCTGGCGTTTCGCCAATCAGCCTGTCTCCCATCATCAGGTCGGCAGTAGCAAGTTGGGTGCAGCCATCCCAGTTTTTGCTGTCGTGGAAAATGACCGTCAGTTCGCAACCGAGCGTGGCGAGATAAAGCCTGAGTTGCTCCGCCATGATGTGCAGTTCCACCGGTAAATGGTAGAGCAGGGTGAGTTTTGCTGGCAGCAGAACCTGTTCTGCTGACCATTCAGGCATTTTCCAGCCGGGTAACAGCTCACGGCTGGGCGTGATCAAATTCTCGTCAAGCGGTAGCGTCTGCACCAGTGAGGTGTGATGGATAATCTGTACCAGACGGCGCGACTGCGCCGGGCTCAGGCGTGCGCCAGGTCTCTGGGCAAGATAACAAAACCCAAGGCTGATGCCGTTACTGACAGGTTGCAGGTGACGGAGCTCATCCGGCTCGCCAATGGCAATTTGTACCGGATGCCGGCAACTGGTGCCTAAATCCTGCTCAAACAACTGTGGCGTGATCCAGAACTCCACCGCCTTCAGGAATGGGTGCCCAAGATGATAATGGTTGTGACTCTCCAGCCGGACCAGTTCGCGGCTGTACGTTACCAGGCGAAACGGCCCGGTACCGATCATGGGCTGCTGCGGATGTGCCAGACGGCTGCCGTAGCTGGCAAGACGGTACGGCAGCCAGAAATCGGGGCGGTGCAGTTTGAATGTCAGACACCAGGGATGCGTGATTTCAATGCCCGCGACGCTGGAAAATAACTTTTGCAACGCGGGCAATTGCAGCAGCAGTTGCAGGCTCTCCTGCAACTGCGCAGCCGTGACGGTATCGCCGTTGTGCCAGTGCAGCGTGGCATGCAAATAGAATCGCCAGCACAGGCCGTCTGTACTCACATCCCAGTGATGCGCCAAATCGCCCTGTGGTTGAATGTTGTGGCTGACAAAACGGGTCAGGCCGCTGAATATTTGCCCGGCAAGATGCTGTTCCGCGCGTCCGGGAAGAAAACCCGGAACGAGGGGATCAAGCGGGCGATAGTAGGGAATACGCAGGGTTGGCGTTTCGTTTTGCCACAAGCCGCCGAGAAACGGATTCAACAACGTGCGCAGATCGTCCGGCGCAATTTGCGCCAGCGCCAGCGCGTTCTGCTGTTGACCGCTATTGAGCGCCTGTTCGAGCATCTCGCTGCGTATCGATTCCGGCGCAATCAGCAGCTGCAACTCGCCGCGTTTACCCCGTCCGGATTGCGATTGCCAGCGCAGCCAGCCAGCATCCTGCATCTGGCGCAACAGCGTGCGCATATGCCGATCGCTGCAAAAACAGTGCGCCGCCAGCGCCGTTACGCTGGTGGATTGTGTTTCCCCGGCAGAGATCTGCCACAGGCGTTGGTACTGATTGAGCCGATTGAGGAGTCGCATAAACCCGGAACAATATTTGTCATCTATTCACTATTACTTCCGTATATATCACGTAATACTGGAACGCAACTGTGAATGAGACATAACCGGAGAAAAGATGATGGCGCGTTTGGCTGCTTTTGACATGGATGGCACCCTGTTAATGCCCGACCACCGTTTAGGTGAACAAACGGTCACCATGCTCCAGCGTCTGCGCGAACGGGATATCACCCTGACTTTTGCCACCGGGCGGCACGCGCTGGAGATGCGTAGCCTTATCAGTAGCCTGGCGCTGGATGCTTTTTTGATCACTGGTAACGGAACACGCATCCATTCGCAGGAGGGCGAGCTACTGTTCTGCCAGGATCTGAACCCGGAAGTGGCGGATCTCGTGCTGCACAGCATATGGGATACCCGCGCGACCGTTCATGTATTCAATGATTCCGGCTGGTTGACGAATAATGCGCTGCCAGAGTTGCTGGAAGCTCATCTGCTCAGCGGTTTTACCTACCAACTGGCCGATCTCAAGCGCTTACCCGCTCATGATGTGACCAAGATTTGTTTCGTCGGCGATCATGACGATCTCTGCCGCCTGCGTATCCAACTGAATGAGACGCTGGGAGCGCGCGCGCACTTGTGCTTTTCTGCCACCAATTGTCTGGAAATCCTGCCGACAGGCTGTAACAAAGGTTCAGCGCTGGCGGCGCTGAGCCTGTCGCTAGGGCTGACGTTGCAGGATTGCATGGCGTTTGGTGACGCGATGAATGACAGAGAGATGCTTGAATGCGTGGGACACGGCATGATCATGGGCAACGCCATGCCGCAGTTACGGGAAGCGCTGCCGCATTTACCGGTTATTGGACACTGCCGGAATCAGGCAGTATCACACTTTTTGATGCACTGGCTGGACACACCTAATCTTCCTTATTCCCCCGAATGAAAAAGATTTTTCCAGCAAGCCGGGTTTTTACCCGGTTTTTTTTATCTATAGAACCCTCAGCCTGGCTGAGGGTTGTGTAAAGCTTTCAGCTTTGAGTCGGTTATTATGCCGTCAGACTGGAGATTTTCGCGCGCCAGGGATCGATATTGCCGATGTTTGCCGCCACCCATTGCGGGTTGTAGTAGGTTTCCAGATACCGCTCGCCGCTGTCGCACAGCAGCGTCACGATAGAACCTCTGCGTCCTTCGTCGCGCATCCGTGCGGCGAGCTGTAGCGCACCCCACATATTGGTACCGGTGGAGGCGCCCACTTTGCGGCCGATTTGTGTTTCCAGCCACTGCGCCGTTGCCACACTGGCGGCATCGGGAACCCGCAGCATCTCGTCCACCACATCGGCAATAAAAGAAGGCTCTACGCGCGGACGGCCAATCCCTTCGATTTTGCTACCTGTCGTGCTGCTAAGGCTGGCGTCGCGTTGTTGCCAGTAATCAAGGAACACCGAGTTTTCCGGATCCACCACCATCAACTGGGTGCCATAACCCTGACAACGAATATAGCGACCAATGGTCGCTGAGGTGCCGCCTGTGCCTGCGCTCATCACAATGTAATCCGGCACCGGATGCGGTTCATTTTTCATCTGACGGAAGATACTGTCGGCAATATTGTTGTTGCCGCGCCAGTCGGTTGCGCGTTCAGCAAACGTGAACTGATCCATGTAATGTCCGTTCAGCTCTTTTGCCAGCCGTTCCGATTCCGCATAGATTTCACAGGCACTGTCAACAAAGTGGCAGCGGCCGCCATAAAACTCGATCTGCTCGATTTTGCGTTTAGCTGTGCAGTAAGGCATGACCGCGATAAAGGGTAGCCCCAGCAACCGCGCGAACCAGGCTTCGGAGACGGCAGTTGAACCGGAGGAGGCCTCAATAATAGTCGTGCCTTCTTTGATCCATCCGTTGCACAAACCGTACAGGAACAAGGAGCGCGCCAGTCGGTGTTTCAGGCTACCGGTAGGGTGCGTGCTTTCATCTTTCAGGTAGAGATTGATCCCCGGAAAAGCTGGCAGCATCAGGCGAATAAGGTGCGTATCTGCAGAACGCTGTGCATCGGCGTTAATTTCATTGATAGCGTATTTGACCCAACTGCAATTCATGGCGGTTATCCGTTTGTCACTTTGTGCCCAGTCTAGCGGAAGCAAAAGAAAAAAAGGTTGCCATTTAGCCTTTGTGTTAGACTATAAGGAGAAAAATATTCTCTGGTATTCCCAAATGTTAGATAAAATTGACCGCAAGCTGCTTTCCCTGCTGCAACAGGATTGTTCGCTCTCTTTGCAGGCGCTGGCAGATGCCGTTAATCTGACCACCACTCCTTGCTGGAAACGTCTGAAGCGGCTGGAAGACGATGGAATTTTGCTCGGTCGTGTCGCTGTGCTGGATGCTGAAAAGCTGGGGCTGAATTTGACGGCCTTCGTGCTGATTAAAACCCAGCACCACAGTAGTGACTGGTATTGCCGCTTTGTCAGCGAAGTGACGCAAATGCCGGAAGTGCTCGGTTTCTGGCGCATGGCGGGGGAATATGATTATCTGCTACGCGTGCAGGTGGCAGACATGAAACGCTATGACAACTTTTATAAGAAGCTAGTGAACAGCGTGCCGGGGCTGTCAGATGTCACTTCTAGCTTCGCCATGGAACAGATAAAATACACCACGGCTTTACCCATTGAATAACGCTTAGGCTAAACCAACAGCCGGAAAATCACCTTCAGGATATAACCGCGTGCGATTATTTGCCCAGTTAGGCTGGTACTTTCGCCGAGAGTGGCAACGCTACCTTGGCGCAGTGGCCTTACTTATCATTATTGCTATTTTGCAACTCATTCCGCCCAAAGTGGTGGGGGTGATTGTCGATGGTGTAACCGAACAGCATTACACTACATCACAGGTGTGGATGTGGATTGGCGTACTGGTTGCGGTCGCCATCATCACCTATCTGCTGCGTTATGTCTGGCGCGTCTGGTTGTTTGGTGCTTCTTATCAACTGGCCGTGGAACTGCGTGAAGATTTCTACCGTCAACTGAGTCGCCAGCATCCGGAGTTTTATCTGCGCCACCGTACCGGTGATTTAATGGCACGCGCAACGAATGACGTCGATCGCGTTGTGTTTGCTGCCGGTGAAGGTGTGTTGACGTTAGTGGATTCGCTGGTAATGGGCTGCGTGGTACTGGTGGTGATGTCGACGCAAATCAGTTGGCAACTAACGCTGCTCTCGCTGCTGCCGATGCCGATTATGGCGCTGGTCATCAAGCGTTACGGCGATCAGTTGCACCAACGTTTTAAGTTAGCGCAGGCGGCATTCTCCGCGCTTAACGATCGTACGCAGGAGAGTATGACCAGCATTCGTATGATCAAAGCTTTCGGTCTGGAGGATCGCCAGTCGGCGCTGTTTGCAACGGAAGCCGCCGACACCGGGGCGAAAAATATGCGCGTCGCCCGTGTTGATGCGCGTTTTGATCCAACCATTTATATTGCCATTGGTTTGGCGAACATGCTGGCGATTGGCGGTGGTAGCTGGATGATTGTCCACGGTACGCTGACGCTCGGCCAGCTCACCAGTTTTGCCATGTATTTGGGGCTGATGATTTGGCCGATGCTGGCGCTGGCGTGGATGTTTAATATCGTGGAACGCGGAAGTGCGGCTTATAGCCGAATTCGCGACATGCTGGCAGAAGCGCCGGTAGTGAACGACGGCAGTGAGCCAGTGCCGGAAGGGCGCGGCAATCTGACTATTGCTATCCGTGAATTTCACTATCCGCACACGGAAACTGCAGTGCTGAATAATGTTAACGCGCTGCTGATGCCGGGCCAGATGTTGGGTATCTGCGGGCCGACCGGCGCCGGAAAAACCACCTTGCTGGCGTTAATTCAGCGCCATTTTGACGTCGGACAGGGGGATATTCGTTTCCACAATATTCCCCTTCAGCAATTGAAGCTGGATGCCTGGCGCAGCCGTCTTGCGGTGGTGAATCAGACGCCGTTCCTCTTCTCTGATACGGTGGGCAATAATATTGCCTTAGGCAAACCCGGCGCTACTCAGGAAGAGATTGAACACGTAGCTAAGCTTGCCAGCGTGCATGATGACATTCTGCGTCTGCCGCAGGGCTATGATACGGAAGTGGGCGAGCGCGGCGTGATGCTTTCCGGTGGCCAAAAACAGCGCATTTCGATTGCACGCGCACTGCTGCTCAATGCCGAAATCCTGATCCTGGATGATGCGCTGTCGGCCGTTGATGGTCGTACCGAACATCAAATTTTGCATAACCTGCGCCAGTGGGGCGAAGGACGCACCATCATTATCAGCGCGCATCGCCTGTCGGCGCTGACGGAAGCCAGTGAGATTTTAGTCATGCAGCATGGACATATTGCCCAGCGCGGCCAGCATGAGCAGCTTGCGCGCCAACCGGGCTGGTATCGCGATATGTACCGCTACCAGCAACTGGAAGCCGCCCTGAATGACGTACCGCAGGAGTCAGACGATGCGTAATTTCTCACGGCAGTGGCCGACGCTGAAACGGCTGCTGGTGTATGGCAAACCGTGGCGCAAGCAGTTAATCAAAGCGGTGCTGATGCTGTGGGTTGCGGCGATTGCGGAAGTCTCCGGTCCGGCGCTGATCAGCTACTTTATCGATAACATGGTGGCGAAAAGCTATCTGCCACTTGCGCTGATCGCCGGTCTGGCTGCGGTTTATGTCGGCCTGCAACTGCTGGCGGCGCTACTGCACTACCGTCAGTCGCTACTGTTTAACCAGACGGCGGTCGGCGTAGTACAACAACTGCGTACCGATGTGATGGACGCCGCGCTGCGCCAGCCGCTGAGCGAATTTGATACTCAGCCGGTCGGGCAGATTATCTCTCGCGTGACCAACGACACCGAAGTGATCCGCGATCTTTATGTCACGGTGGTGGCGACGGTGCTGCGCAGCGCCGCGTTGATTGGCGCGATGCTGGTCGCCATGTTTAGCCTGGACTGGCGAATGGCGCTGGTGGCGATGACAATTTTCCCGGCGGTGCTGATCGTTATGCTGATCTATCAGCGCTTCAGTACGCCGATTGTGCGCCGGATGCGTGCCTACCTTGCTGACATTAACGATGGCTTTAACGAAATCATTAACGGCATGAGCGTGATTCAGCAGTTCCGCCAGCAGGCACGCTTTGGTGAACGTATGGGCGATGCCAGCCGTTCCCACTATCTTGCGCGCATGCAAACTCTGCGGCTGGATGGCTTTCTGTTGCGCCCGCTGCTAAGTCTCTTCTCGGCGCTGGTATTGTGCGGGCTGCTGATGCTGTTTGGTTTCTCCTCCGTAGGCACGGTAGAAGTCGGCGTGCTGTATGCGTTTATCAGCTATCTTGGACGTCTGAATGAACCTCTGATTGAGCTGACGACGCAGCAATCGATGTTGCAGCAGGCCGTTGTCGCTGGCGAGCGGGTGTTCGAACTGATGGATCGGCCGCGCCAGTCTTATGGTGACGATGATACGCCGCTACACAGTGGCGCCATTGATATTGAGAATGTTTCGTTTGCCTATCGCGACGATCAACTGGTGCTACAGGATATTTCGCTGTCGGTTGCGCCGCGCAGCTTTGTGGCCTTAGTGGGGCATACTGGCAGTGGAAAAAGTACGCTCGCCAGTCTGTTGATGGGATATTACCCGCTTAGACAGGGCGAGATCCGCCTCGACGGAAGGCCGCTCTCTGCGCTCAGCCATACGGCGCTACGTAAAGGCGTGGCGATGGTGCAACAGGATCCTGTGGTACTGGCGGACAGCTTTTTCGTCAATGTGACGCTGGGGCGCGATATCAGCGAAGCGCAGGTATGGCAGGCGCTGGAGACGGTACAACTGGCGGAACTGGCGCGCGGTATGAGTGCGGGTATTCATACCCGGCTCGGCGAGCAGGGAAATAATCTCTCGGTTGGGCAAAAACAGCTGCTGGCGCTGGCGCGTGTACTGGTCGATACTCCACCGATTCTGATCCTCGATGAAGCAACGGCAAATATCGACTCTGGTACCGAGCAGGCAATCCAACATGCGCTGGCGGCGGTACGTAAGCAGACCACGTTGGTGGTGATTGCCCACCGCTTATCGACCATTGTTGAGGCCGAAACCATCCTTGTATTACATCGCGGGCAGGCAGTGGAACACGGGACGCACCAGCAATTGTTAGCCGCGAAAGGGCGCTACTGGCAGATGTATCAACTGCAACTGGCCGGGGAAGAACTGGCGGCGAGCGCGCGAGAAGAGTCGCTTATCGCCTGATGCACCAAAATTAGGCATGCTACTGACAGGATCCTCTGTTGGTGCAAAAAAGTAACGCACCATGCACTGTTATGGTGCGTTTTTCTTTTCTGGCACCAGTCCGAATCGCGAGCCAGCGTTTTTCCCTTTCCGCCTTTCCCGGCCTGTCTGCACTAACAATCTGAAATTCTCCTCGTTTTCATTGTTGGCACACCGCTTGCAATATCTGTTACGTGTTAGCTGCGGCCATTATCGAATTTCGACTGGAGGGGGATCTATGAAGCTGGTTACCGTGGTGATTAAGCCATTCAAACTTGAAGACGTTCGTGAAGCACTGTCTTCTATTGGTATTCAAGGACTGACCGTGACTGAAGTTAAAGGTTTCGGGCGTCAGAAGGGTCATGCCGAGCTGTACCGCGGTGCGGAATATAGCGTCAATTTCCTGCCTAAAGTGAAAATTGATGTGGCAATTGCTGATGATCAACTTGATGAAGTGATCGATGTGATCAGCAAAGCGGCCTACACCGGAAAAATTGGCGACGGCAAAATTTTCGTTGCTGAGTTGCAACGCGTCATTCGTATTCGTACCGGCGAAGCCGACGAAGCGGCACTGTAATAGCTGGCCACACAGTGATAGGGATTGGAATAATGAAAAACACAACATTAAAAACAGGTCTTGCTTCACTGGCATTGCTGCCAGGTCTGGCGATGGCGGCTCCCGCTGTGGCAGATAAAGCAGATAACGGCTTTATGATGATTTCTACTGCGCTGGTGCTGTTTATGAGCATCCCGGGCATTGCGCTGTTTTACGGCGGCCTGATCCGCGGTAAAAACGTGCTCTCCATGTTGACGCAGGTGGCTGTTACCTTCGCGCTGGTGTGCGTTCTGTGGGTGGTTTATGGCTATTCTCTGGCTTTTGGCGAGGGTAATAGCTTCTTCGGCGGCTTCAACTGGGTGATGCTGAAGAATATCCAACTGACTGCGGTCATGGGAAGTATATACCAATATATCCACGTTGCTTTCCAGGGCTCTTTTGCCTGTATCACCGTGGGCTTGATTGTTGGGGCGCTGGCGGAACGTATTCGCTTCTCTGCGGTGCTGATTTTCGTGGTGGTTTGGCTGACTCTCTCCTATGTGCCAATTGCACACATGGTATGGGGCGGCGGTCTGCTGGCAACGCATGGTGCTCTGGACTTCGCTGGCGGTACTGTGGTGCATATCAACGCCGCTGTTGCAGGCCTGGTGGGTGCTTACCTGATTGGCAAACGGGTGGGCTTTGGCAAAGAAGCGTTCAAACCGCATAACCTGCCAATGGTCTTTACCGGCACTGCTATCCTCTATGTGGGTTGGTTCGGTTTCAACGCGGGTTCTGCAAGCGCTGCTAACGAAATCGCCGGGCTGGCCTTCGTGAATACCGTTGTGGCAACTGCTGGTGCAATCCTTGCGTGGGTGTTCGGTGAGTGGTCGCTGCGTGGCAAACCGTCTCTGCTGGGTGCATGTTCCGGCGCGATTGCAGGCCTGGTTGGTATCACTCCTGCGTGTGGTTATGTCGGTGTCGGCGGCGCGCTGATTGTGGGTCTGGTTTCAGGTCTGGCTGGTCTGTGGGGCGTTACTGCACTGAAACGTATGCTGCGTGTTGACGATCCATGTGATGTGTTTGGTGTACACGGTGTGTGCGGTATCGTCGGTTGTATCCTGACCGGCATTTTTGCCGCAACTTCACTGGGCGGTGTCGGTTACGCACAAGGCGTGACTATGGGCCAACAGGTACTGGTTCAGTTAGAAAGTATCGCTCTCACCATCGTGTGGTCTGGCGTCGTGGCTTTTATCGGCTACAAACTGGCTGACATGACTGTGGGCCTGCGTGTACCGGAAGATCAAGAGCGTGAAGGTCTGGATGTTAACAGCCACGGCGAAAACGCTTACAACGCCTGATTGAATTGAGTTATCTCCTGAGCATAAAAAAGCCTCCCCGGAGGCTTTTCCTTTTGTAGAAGCTCAATTGCGGTTGCGCATTACCCCTTCCTGCACGGTCGACGCTACCAGCACACCTTGTTGTGTGTAGAACTCCCCGCGTACGAAGCCGCGCGCCCCGGAGGCGGATGTACTTTCCACGCTATAAAGCAGCCATTCATTCATATTGAATGGGCGATGGAACCACATCGAGTGGTCGATCGTGGCAACCTGCATGCCGTGCTCAAGGAAACCCACGCCGTGTGGCTGGAGCGCCACTGGCAGGAAGTTGAAGTCTGAGGCGTAGCCCAGCAGGTATTGATGGACGCGAAAGTCTTCCGGTACCACGCCGTTCGCGCGGATCCATACCTGGCGTGCAGGTTCGGCGACATGCCCTTTCAGCGGGTTGTGAAATTCAACCGGTCGGAACTCCAGCGGTTTATCGCTGAGGAATTTCTCTTTCGCCAGCGGCGGCAACAAATGGGAGAGTGCATGCGCGATATCGGTTTCGGATTTCAGTGAATCCGGTGCGGGCGCATCCGGCATCGGTTTTTGATGTTCGTAACCCGTTTCCGGTGCCTGGAACGAGGCGGTCATGTAGAAAATCGGCTTCCCGTTCTGAATGGCCGCCACGCGGCGGGCGCTGAAGCTGTTGCCGTCACGCAGAACTTCCACGTCGTAGATAATCGGTTTCAGGCTATCGCCAGGACGCAAAAAGTAGCTGTGGAAGGAGTGCACCAGACGTTCAGCGGGGACGGTTTCTTTAGCGGCGTACAGCGCCTGGCCGACAACCTGGCCGCCAAAGACCTGGCGTAGCCCTAAATCTTCGCTCTGGCCGCGAAACAGGCCTTCTTCGATTTTTTCCAGATTCAACAATGACAGCAGGTTAGAGAGAGCCTGACTCATAAATTTCCTCAAATAAATAACGGCTGACTGAGCGAATAATCCGCTAAGTATAACCTGGGAAAGTGAGTGGTCCGATGGGTTCAATAATCTGAATAAATGGGGCTTTGCAGGAATATATCGCGCTTATGTGCCAGACTAGTTCTCGTTACGATGGTTTAACCACCCATCCTGGCAGGCAAGCGTTCTGCCGCTGCATTGAAGATAAGGAGAAATCGATGAAACTCGTGCACATGTTAAGTGGTTTGGCAGTTGCAGTTGCGCTCTCTGCCTGTGCTCAAAAAGGCGCTGACATTCCGACACCAACACCTAATCCCAGCGCACCAGCGGCAGCCAATAAAGCTGCGATTGCGCAACCCAACGTTTCCGGCACGATCTGGATCCGTCAGAAAGTGGCGCTGCCGCCAAATGCGGTATTAACCGTGACAGTTTCTGATGCGTCCCAGGCAGATGCGCGGTCGAAAGTGCTGGCGCAGAAAGCGGTGCGTACCGAAGGTAAACAGGCTCCGTTCAGCTTCGTGCTGCCGTTTAACCCGGCAGATATCCAGCCGAATGCCCGTATCCTGCTGAGTGCGGCCATTACCATCGACAATAAAATTGTCTTTATCACCGATACGGTTAAACCGGTTATCAACCAGGGTGGAACCAAAGAGGATCTGACACTGGTGCCGGTGCAGCAAACGGCTGTGCCGTTGCAGCAAAACAGTGGTGCCGCCACGAGTGTGCCTTCCACTTCCCCCACGCAAGTGAACCCATCTGAAGCCACTCCGGCGCCGACACAGTACTGATAACGGCTCCTCTCCTGCGGGGGAGGAGCGTTTTAATAATTCCAGCGGTAACGTTGTAAATCGATTTGCCCGCTACCGGACACCACCACCCCTTCAGCCAGTAATGCCTGGCGCTGGCGCTGTAAATCCGGCCCGGGCAATGAAATGCAGCCATGACGATTCACCACACGATGCCACGGCAACGAACTTCCTTCCGGTAAGCGTTTCAGTACGCCGCCCACCTGGCGCGCGGCGCGCGGCGAACCAGCCAGTTTCGCCACGTCGCCATAAGTCGTGACATAACCTTCCGGTATTGCGGCAACGATTTGCCAGACCCGCTGCGGGAAAGAATCCTGTATATCCATGTTGATATCCTGAGGGAAGACTTTGCAGCATAAACAGCATAAAGCGTGCTGTGAAGGGGCAATTGCGCAATAAACCAGCATCCGCCCCGGCGCGGCTTGCAATTGCCATCCTGGACAGGGATAATGCGCCAGCGCGTTGATTAACAACGCTCTCAATGGGGGCCCTGTTGGTTCTCCCGCAACGCTACTCTGTTCACCAGGTCAGGTCCGGAAGGAAGCAGCCAGGGCAGACGACGTGTGTGCCGGGATGTAGCTGGCAGGGCCCCCACCCATTTCAGGGTAAGTACTTGATAGATAATGTCTAAAGTACTGAAATCTCTCCTCCATAGCCTTAGTGGTACAAAAACTGTGTATCACCAGTAGGCTGCACTATGTCTCTTATGCTCTCCCGTCATGGGATCTGGTACTACCGGAAAGTTAACGTCTTACCCTGTGGTAAACGCCGTGAGTTTCGTCGTTCGTTAGGTACTCGTTCAAAGACTGAAGCGACAAAGCGATCTTTACGCTTTGCAGATCGCCCTTGGCTGATTACTGCAACTTCCGCTACTACAATCGATTGACCCTTCACATTTTCCATTCCGCCACCGTACTGCAAACTCTGATGGCGTCTGATAATTCAGTGCTGAATGCGGGCGAATAATTTCCGGCATTACACCATGCTGCGTTTTAACGGGCGCTGCGAATGGTTGAGCGTTAGCCATAGCGGTTTGATACGCAGTAATGCGTTTTCCAGCTCGGCTAATTCCAGTGAAAAGGGCATACGTAAATAGCGGTCAAAGGCGCCGGAAAGACCAAAACGTGTTCCCGCACCGAGGTGGATGCCGATAGTTTCCGCGCGGGCGGCGAATTGGGTTGCCAGCATATCGGGCAGTTCTACCCAATAGGAGAGGCCGCCCTGCGGTGTCTGAAAGTGCCATTCCGGAAAATGCTCATGCATTAACGCAGCGCAATTATCACGGCGCCTGGTAAGCATCTGTCGACGGTCGGGCAAAAATGCCTCTGCGTTTTGCATTAGCCACAGCGTTGCCAATTGCTCCAGTAACGGAGAACCCAGATCCAGTGTGTCACGGGTCTGGGCGAGGGCGGCAATCGTGCGTGTTGAGGCGCGGATCCATCCCAGGCGTAAGCCACCCCAGAAACTTTTTCCCGCCGAACCGAGCGTGATCACGTTTCCAGCAGGATCGAAGGCTGCCAGCGGTGGAGGCGGAGGTGCGTCGTACCACAAATCCACCATTGTTTCATCGACCACCAGTGTCGTGCGCGTGCGCGCCGCGATAGCGGCGATGGCTTCGCGGGTGGCGATATCCATACAGCGACCGGTTGGATTGTGAAAGTCGGGCATCAGATAGGCCAGACGCGGCGCGGTCTGCGCTAGCGTGGCAGCAAATCCGTCGCTGTCCCAGCCAGTTTGTGGCAGCGATACGCCAACGGGTCGGCATGAAGCGCCCTGGATCGCGGCAATCGCCAGCGGGTAGGTTGGATGATCGACCACCACACGATCGCCGGGCCCGGTCAGCATGCGCAGTACCAGCGCCAGTGCGCTGACTGCACCATTCACCACCATCACTTCATCGGCGTGAGTTGGCAGCCCGCGCGCGGCATAGCGTGCAGCAATGGCTTCACGCAGCGGCAGCAAGCCAAGCTGGCCATAGCCGGTTCGTGTGAGGTAGTGCGGGATCATGCTCAGAGCGTGGGTATAGGCCTGGTGGATCTCCGGACCGGCGCTCAGCGCCGCCGTAGAGAGATCCAGTGCCGTACCGGCTGTTGCGAGCGTTGGAACGCTACGGCTATCAGGCAGAATCACCCGCGATCCGCTGCCGTGGCGGCTCTCCAGATAACCCTCATCGCGCAAGTGCGCCAGCGCGCTGGCAACGGTTGTGCGGCTGATTTTCAGCGTCGAGGCCAGTTCGCGCTCACCGGGTAGACGCGTGTCCAGCGCCAGCCTGCCATCAAGAATCAGCAAACGCAGAGCATCGGCAAGCTGACGCCATAGCGGCATACGGGATTCGGGTTGCTGCCAGTGCCCTAACAGGCGCTGCAAAGATTGGCTACCAAAGCGACGGGATGACATATGCAGTCCACTATATGAAAACTGGACATTAATAATAATGCCATTTTTGGAGAGGATGGAAGCATGAACAACTGGAGAACAAAAATGCTACGTCGATTACTGCAACTCTATATTGGTTTGGTCCTGTATGGTGCTTCCACCGCGATGTTTGTCCGTGCCGATTTGGGCGCTGATCCGTGGAACGTTTTCCACCTTGGTGTGGCGAAACTACTGTCAATGGATATCGGTACGGTGATGATCGCGACCGGCACGCTGGTATTGTTGTTCTGGATCCCGTTGTGCCAGCGTCCTGGTCTGGGAACCATCAGCAATGTGATCGTGCTTGGACTTGCTGCTGATGCTGCGCTGGCATTGATGCCGCCGCTGGAGACGCTCCTGGCGCGCAGCGTAATGCTGGCGGCTGCGGTGATTGTCAATGCGCTGGCGACCGGAATGTATATTGGTGCTGGGTTTGGTGCAGGCCCACGTGATGGCCTGATGACCGGTATTCATGCACGCACAGGCTGGTCAGTGCGCAGTATCCGTACGGCGATTGAGATTTCAGTCCTGCTGGCAGGCTGCCTGCTGGGCGGCACATTTGGCGTGGGCACGGTATTTTACGCGCTGAGTATTGGCCCGCTGATTCAGCTTTGTCTGCCGTGGTTTCGTCAGAAAGCGGCTCTAAGTGTGACGCCGCAAACCGAACCGATAGCCTGATTTTTTAAATAGCGAAAAACCCCCTAATTTGGCGTAGCATCTGCAATACTTGCTTCTCTCAGGAAGAAAAGGAGGCGTCACTTGTGGTAACACCAGAGCTTCAAACGGCACGTCTGATTCTCAAACCATTGGTATCGGAAGATGCCACGCAAATTCAGCGCATTTTCCCTCGCTGGGAGATTGTCCGTTATCTGGTTGCCAGTGTTCCCTGGCCCTATCCGGATAATGCGGCGCAGGACTATGTCGATAATGTTGCGCTGGCGGCAATGCGCGCAGGGAAAGGCTGGTTCTGGACGTTGCGGCGTAAAGAGAATGCCGATGAACTCATGGGAGTGATCTGCCTGATGGATACACCGGACAATAACCGGGGATTCTGGCTGGTTCCTGAGTGGCAAGGGCAGGGGTATATGATGGAAGCCTGCAATGCGGTAACGGATTTTTGGTTTAATGCGCTCGAACGTGATGTGCTGCGTGCGCCCAAAGCTGTCGCCAACGATCGTTCGAAGAGACTTTCTCAACGCAGCGGTATGCGTTTGGTTCGCCTGCAAAAAGGTGAGTACGTTTCCGGGACGCTGGAGACGGAGTTGTGGGAGATAACCCGCGAAAAATGGAACCAACTGCACCACTGAAACCTGCCTGCATGCTCGCTGGCGGGTTTTATCCCCGAGATTAGCCTTATATTTATTCGTTTTAAATTATAATGTCATTTAATTGACATATTACATTCATCTTTCTGTCATAAACATAGGGCAGATTATTTTGGGGAAGTTTTCGCCCTGTTATAATATTGAAATATAAATGTGGATCGATTTCGTAAGTTCGTGTATTAATTAGCATGTTTATTCACACAAGAAGGGATAATCATGACCAGTGCAGTATTAAACGTCAAAATTGATGAAGCGCTAAAAGAGAAGCTGCGTCATTACGCAGAAGTAAATAGTGAAAATTTAAGCACGGCGACAGAAAAACTGCTGTTGCTGGCGTTCGAAGCAGCAGAAGAGGCGGGAGTCTCGGAAGATGACATTGACAACCAGCACACGGAAGAAGAGAGTGCAGCTCCGTTAACTCCTAAAGAGATCAAAGCATTACGTAAACTCCTGAAGAAGAAAAAATGAACCAACAACTGCTATCAACCGCCAGTAACTACGGTGAAGCCTGTGCGATGTTGCGCTCAGGCTTTGTAAAACAAGTACGACTGGACTGGAATATCGGAAGTGATGAGTTTTTTCGGATCGCATCGGACTGGTGTGACGCTGGCGCGAAAATCAAAAAAGAGGGAAACAGTTTTATTATTTCAATTAAAGGATTTCCTATTCCTCGCCAGCAGTAATCTTGTTGTCATGAAAATGTCATTTAAATTGCATTAAAAACTGTGATGATTGTTTCATAATAACTCTACAGAACCATCTCAAAACACATTACGGATGATGCTTCCGGCGAGCCTGTGTGGTTCGCCGATATTTCTTTTTATCCCGCGAAATATATTTCATGCCGGTTGTCTTCATCCCTGGTATTTTTCACGAAGCGCTAACAAGCAGGTCCGGGCAAAACGGGTATACCCGTCATACTTCAAGCTGCATGTGTGTTGGCTTTTTTATTCGGCTCATCCCTGAGCCTTACCCCTTCGGGCTGATGAATCCCCAGAAAAGGAGACAGGCATAGAGTTTTATGATCTACTGATTTTCGCCAAAAAATTCAATGAGATCACCCT